>Ga0160444_100782_pt1 | contig 9292 bp, 7 predicted proteins | sample HID1972K_E1MG_FD_108232 | JGI IMG/M metagenome (GOLD analysis project Ga0160444, IMG submission 108232) | Enriched pill bug-associated microbial communities from UW Madison campus, WI, USA - HID1972K_E1 MG | ecosystem: Host-associated > Arthropoda: Insects > Digestive system > Unclassified ... | reverse complement strand
GTATTCCCAAGCGCGCAGGGCGGCCCACTGATGCACGTGATTGCCGCGAAAGCCGTCGCGCTGAAAGAAGCGATGGAGCCAGAGTTCAAAGTTTACCAGCAGCAAGTGGCGAAAAACGCGAAAGCGATGGTGGAAGTGTTCCTGAACCGCGGCTACAAAGTGGTCTCTGGCGGTACTGAGAACCACCTGTTCCTGCTGGATTTGGTAGACAAAAACCTGACCGGTAAAGAAGCCGATGCCGCTCTGGGTCGCGCCAACATTACCGTGAACAAAAACAGCGTACCAAACGATCCGAAGAGTCCGTTTGTGACTTCCGGTATTCGTATTGGTTCTCCGGCCATCACCCGTCGCGGTTTCAAAGAAGCCGAAGCGAAAGAGCTGGCTGGCTGGATGTGTGACGTGCTGGACAACATCAATGATGAAGCCGCTATCGAACGCATCAAAGGTAAAGTACTGGATATCTGCGCACGCTTCCCGGTTTACGCCTAATTTATTGCAGTAAACACAAAGGCCGCTGATGCGGCCTTTTGCTTTTTTAGCTGTGCCGTTAAGTCGTAAGGCGTCGCCGGCAATAACCTCGTGAAAGCGAAAAGGGACAGGACGGCGGCTTCCAGGAGAAGCGCGCCTACGAATAGAAAGTTGCCGATCTGCTACGTCACTGTCCGTTGAGATGTATCATCATTTTTTTAATAATATTTTCAATAACCGGATTTTCCAGTGTCGCTTTCTTCACGATCATATATAGCGTTATTTTGGGCAGGATGATGTCGGTGTTGATAACCTTTAATGAGAAGCCTTCTTTCATCTGCAGGTATAAAGCTAACGGAATAATCGCCAGTGAGTCTGTCGCCGCTGTCATGGCCGCAATGGTAAAAATGGAATTGCTTCGCAGAGAGAACGCTTTTCTTCTGATGCTGAGATCAAGACGATACTGTTTGTCGATGAGGTTTTGCAGTCCATCCGCGACGTTAAACATGGATATATTCTCTTCCCGTATCTTCTCCGCCGGGACATAGTCACCCATACGGGGATGGTCCTGGCGACAGACCAATACCAGCTCCTCTTCCCACAGGGCATTACAGACAAAATCGACGCGATGGATGGGCATGGCGTCGAACAGAATATCCACTTTCCGCAACATCAGCAGTTCTTCTGCGCTCGAATTGCTGGCATCGATGATGTGGTGCAGGATCTTACACTGGAGATCGTGTTTTTCGATGACACTCCCCAATAACGGAATGATCCGAATACCCGAATATCCCCGGGTAAATACATTAATTTCGCTGGTGTTTTGTCCGGTAATAAAATAACCCAGTTCGCTGAGTAAATCCTCATATTTATCATGGAGTTTTGCATGAATATTGTCAGCCACTGTAGTGCTGGTCAATTTCATTCCATGACGTACAAATAAAGGATCTGAAAAATGAAGACGTAATTTATTTAAGGATTGGCTTATTGCCGCGCTACTCTTGTTGAGCTGGTTCGCGGCATGCTTGACGCTTTTAAAAAGATACACGGATTCAAATACTTCAAGTAAATTTAAATCAAATTCGTGTGATTCATTTATCGTAGCCTTAGGCTGTTGAAGAGTATTTAGTCCATTCATGTTGACCTCACTTGCCAGCAATAATCCATATTAGCGGGAGCGCCCATGCGTCCGTCGGTTATCTCTGTTTCAATCTCAGGAGAGAATAATCGCGACGGATAAATGAACGGTCAGTATAAAACTGGAGACTTTTGCGGGCAGACTAGCCCACGTGTTGACAGTACTTAAAACTAACGTATCAAGATTAGCATTAAACCAAAAGCCAGGGTAGTAAGTTACTTTCAAAGAGACGGCATGGCATCAACCAGAGAATGTTGCCAGGCCATGATACCGCCCGCAACAACATGGCTCGCGCAGCTATGGCTAAAATGAACATCAATACGAGACAAATCACGGGGCAACACTGCGGCCAGGTATCCAAAAAAGCGGAGACTGGAATTATAACGGCTGTTGAATTATTGATTGGAATAATATATCGAGGTGTGTTCCATCCTCAGTTTTTTTCCGATTAAACGAAAGAACGATGTCTCTGATGACTGGCTGGTTTTTGTAATAGTGTCAAATATATGTGTCTGGTGAATTTGTCATTTAATGAGATTGTTTCAAGCTTAAAATCATCAAGCGTGAGGATATCTACTGGTTGACCTCTCCCCCACGGTTTGCCTCAATAGTAAGCTTTTCAAAATAAGTCATTCAGGAAAGTAGTGTTGTTTAAGGCATCCACCATATGTATGCTTATCGCAGCACGCTTTAGGTAAGGTTATGTAATATTCTTGGGAATAGAGTAATCATCCAAAGTGTCACCTCTGCATAGCTATTCACCATCGAAACAGTGATGTTCCGATTATTAATATTTTTCTGGAACGAAAATAAAGGACTTTCCAAATGAAAAAAATCGTCGTGTTCTCTTTTGCCCTCTCGGCGGCATTTTCTCTCACTGCTGCTCAGGCATCTGATGGACAAATGCAAATAAACGGTCAGGTTTTTAATACCAGCTGTACCATCGCCATTGATGGTTCACCAACGGCGAATAAGACCATTGTTCTGGACGGTATTCCTGTTACGGCGCTGAGCAAATCAGTCAATACCGTATCCGGAAGTGCATTAATGGCTTCTGACACCATGAAAACCGTCACTATCAGCCTCAAAGATTGCACATTGCCGCAAGATAAAACGACCGTGGGCGTGAGCTTTGACACCAATGGTTACGGTGATTCGCGTTATTCCTCTTATCGCAACATGCTGCTGGATTCCATTAACACCCAGTCCACAGCCGCTAAGGGCGTAAACATCGGTTTCACCGCGCCTGGTGCCGAAACAGAATTAGTCATGGGAGAGGATAAAGCAATCTTTAAAACGCCTGACACGAATAATGAAGTCGCCTATGACTATCAGATTCGTTATGTCACCACCGGCGCTGATACTACGGGTGTGACTGCAGGTGACCTGGATACCGTAGCGACATTCAGCGTGGTTTATGAATAAACCCTTAAATTAATCTGCCGGCTAAGGGGAGCACTGCCTCTGCCGCAGATTAATCGGCATTATACAATTATCCAGTCAGGTTACTGACTGGATATCGATTTTCTTTGCTTAAAAGAATTGTCATGAAAAAACTCAATGCTATTTTAATTACCGGTGCATTATTTCTGATAAGTCAGAGCAGTTTTGCTGATATTGTCATTAATGGTACGCGTGTCATTTATCCAGAAAAATCAAAAGAAGTGAATGTCAGATTAACGAACGTGGGCAAAAGGCCATTGCTGGTGCAATCCTGGCTGGATAAGGGGGAAGCGCAGGAGTCGCCTGAAAATATTAACGTCCCGTTTATTATCAACCCACCGGTTTCGCGAATTGATGCGAAAAAGGGCCAGGTACTGCGAATTTCAGCCTTGAAAAACGACTTACCGAAAGATCGTGAAAGTATTTTTTATCTGAACGTGCTGGAAGTTCCGCCAAAAATGAAAGCGGATAAAAAAAACGGAGAGGATAAAGCTGTCCAGGATTCAGGCAACAGCCGACTTCAACTGGCGTTTCGTACCCGTATAAAACTTTTCTGGCGTCCTGATAGTATCGCGAAAATGACCCCGGCTGAGCAACTGAAAAAAATCAACTGGACGCTGGTGAATAATGGTAAAGGTTGGGCAATTAAAGCGACAAACAATACACCGTACCATTTCACCTTCAGCCAGGTCAGGGTAGGTGGACAAGATGCTAAAGCAGGAATGGTTGCCCCATTAAGCAGCGCTGAGTTCCCTATGAATAATAATGCGAAGCCAACCGGTAGCGATGTGAAATTCTCCTGGATTAATGATTTTGGCTCAGATGTTGAATCTCAATCAATGTTGAGCCGGTAAGTTATACAAGCCCCGTGAATAATACCTGGTTGAATAATGGAAAGAAAATTTCGACGTACTTTGATTGCTATCGCGCTGACCGCTATGATTTCCTCCGTATCGAATGTCAGAGCGGAAGACGTTGCGACGTCTGAAGGAAATCAGGCCGCAGCGACCAATAATAGAGAGTTAAACAAAGATGTGTCGAAGGCTGACCACGATTCCAATGAAACGGATGAGGATCAGGTCGAATTTGATAGCGCTTTCTTTTCCGGCAGCGGGGTTGATGTATCGCGTTATTCTCGCGGCAACCCGGTACCTGCGGGTATGTATTTCGTCAAGGTCAGTGTCAATGAAAAACTGGTTGGCCATTCTGAAATTAAATTTATTGATAACCCGAAAGACCCGCTGAGGGCGCTGCCCTGCCTGGACAGTAAATTTTTTGATGTGACCGGTATTAAAATCGATGAGATGGACGACGAGCAGTGTCGGCCATTAAACGACTGGCTGCCTGATGCCCGGTGGAAACTGGATGTTAACGAGCAGGTCTTTCAGCTTACCGTTCCGCAGGCATTAATTATTGAACGCCGTGCGGATGAAGTGCCCGTCGCGTTGTGGGATGACGGCATTAATGCTGCGTTTATGGGATATAACCTGAACTATTACCGCTCCCATTCTTCCGGGGAAACGACCGATACGGCGTATGCGGGAATTGACGGCGGGCTGAATCTGTTCGGCTGGCGTGCGAGGATCCGCGGTAATGCGAACTATGATTCTACCAGCGATGACACTTCGTTCGACAGCAGCAATTTATACGTTGAGCATGATGTTACGGCGCTAAAATCTCAGTTTCGTGCCGGGGAAATTTACGGCAGCTCCAGCTTTTTCGACTCTTTCCCGATGAAAGGCGTGTCGTTAAGCAGCGATACCCGTATGCTGCCGGATTCATTAAATAATTTTAAACCGGTGATCCGCGGCGTCGCGGAAACAAACGCAAAAGTTGTCGTCAAACAAAAAGGCAACACCATCCTGGAAACGACCGTTCCGCCGGGCGCATTTAATATCCAGGATTATAACCCGATCAGTTCTTCGGACGATCTGGATATCACCATCAACGAAGCCGATGGTCGGACACGTTCTTTCAGTATTCCCTATAACAGCGGCTCACGGTTACTGTATCCGGGGGTTGGACTCTATACGCTGAACGTGGGTCGATATGACCAGTCTGATAACGACGATCCGTTGATTGCGCAGGCGACGTATCAGTACGGCCTGAACAACCTGATCACCCTTTATAGCGGCGTTGAGTATCTCACTGATTATTACGCGGCACAGGGCGGGGTGTCTTTCAACACCTCAATCGGGGCGATTTCGCTGGATGTCACACATTCGTCATTAGATACCGATGAGGGAGAGACCCTGAGCGGGCAAAGCTGGGGATTGACCTACAGCGGTAAAGTGAATTCGACCGATACCAACATTGATCTCTCGGCGTATCGTTATTCGACGGAGAATTATTACGATCTGGATGATGCCATCTATTATCTCAGCGACGACAATGACAATCGCGTTGATAATATGCGATCGAAAATTCAGGTTAATATTAACCAGACCTTTGCCGACGGCTGGGGATCCATTTACACCTCTGGCACATGGACTGACTACTGGGATTCGGATCGCACCGAGAAAAGTTACCAGCTGGGTTATAACAATAATATTGGTCGCATCAGCTACAGTATATCGGTAAACCGTTATTATAACGAAGATAACGAAAAAGATGATCAGATCTATCTGTCTCTTTCCATTCCTTTGGGCGGCGAGAGCAAAGATAATTTATTTGACTATATGAACGTAAACTACACCAGTAACAATAATGGTAAAAATCGAGGGCTTTCGACAAATTCGTCCGGTTATAGCAAAGAAAAAGATCTCTATTATGGCGTGAATGCGGGCTATAACAAAAACGATGGCTATGGCGATGACCGCCTGGCGAACGCGGGCGGTAACCTGTCATGGAATAGCCGTTTTGGTACGCTGGGAGGCAGCGTTTCCGCCAGCACCGACGACAGCCGTCAACTATCGCTATCCGCCGACGGTGGGGTGATTGTGCATCGCGGCGGCGTAACCTTTGGTCGTGATATTAACAACGATTCCGCCATTGCGCTGGTCGAGGCGAAAGGGGCAAAAGGGGCGCGCGTCACCAATGACAACGCGGTCAGCGTGAATAACGCCGGATATGCTTTTGTCTCCAATCTTTCTCCTTACCACTATAACGACGTGGCGCTTGACCCGTCGACCATGGAAAAAGATACCGAATTAAAAGAAACCTCTGTTCGCGTCGTACCGCGCGCGGGCGCCATTATTGAAGTTCCCTTCCGCACTGACGATCGCCGTTCAGTGTTTTTAATGATGCGTAAAGCGGACGGCAGCAATGTGCCGTTTGGCGCCGAAGTTTTCAACGAGCAGCGTGAGTCGGTCGGTATGTTGGGGCAAAACGGCAGGGCATTTACCCGTGGGCTGGCGGATTCCGGGCACCTGACCGTCGAATGGGGAAACAAACCTGAAGAGCAGTGTGCAGTTGATTTCAAACTGCCGGTCGTTGCCTCCGACGATATTCAGAAAATGACGTTGCTGGTTGATCATCTAATTTGTCGTTAATAGAAAAAGGATTTATGTATGAATCATAAAATAATACCGCTCATTATTTCAGGTGGTCTCTTTGCCTGCCTGAGTTCGTCATTTGCCCGTGCGGAAAACCTGGATTTTACGGCATCCGTTACCGTCGAACCGACCAGTTGTACCATTGAACAACTGGATGATGGAAAACTAAGATATGACTTTGGCGAGGTCTCTCCACTGCAGGTAATGAATGGCAATACGTTTCATGAAAGCTCGTTTATTATAAAAGATTGTTGGGGGACACTAAATAGTTATGTTGATCTAACCCTGATAAGCCCGAGCAGTCAGGAAGTTACCGGAGACGATGCTGGGAAGTGGATCACCCCTCCTGCCGGGGAAGGAAAGGCCGTCGGTGTGGCTTATAAAACGGAATTGAAATGGACGAGTAAACAGTATCGTGACTTCCCTGTGGATCATACCCAAACCAGTGTTCAGACCGGTACAGATAATTTCCCCACCACGGTCACGATTATGGCTACCCTGATCCCGACTGTTGCCAGCCAGTCGGAAATGACGGCAGGTAATATGGATGCTACTGCAACAATTCAAATTGCATACAAGTGAGGGAACGAATGATGAAAAAATTAGCTGTACTGTTTATGATATTTACGGCGCTGAATGTTTATGCCGATGATAATATTGACCTTGAATTTACCGGGACATTAGCGGCTCCCACTTGCTCCGCCTCCTTTGAGAGTACTAACGGTACGGATATTCATTTTGACACTATCCACGCGGGTGATTTTATGGACTCGCAAAATGGGGATGTGATCACCACCGGTACGCCAGTATCCGCTTTTATTCGCCTGTCGGGGTGTGGGTCAAACGTCGCCAATTTGATTATGGATTTCACTGGAGCTGTATCCGGCTATGGTTTTCAAGGTAAGTCCGTCTATTTAAAATCGAGTGCGGGTGCGAACACCATGTTAGGTGTCGCACTGTTTAAAGACAGTACGGCGCAAACCAGGGATGAGGCGATCAGTTTTGATGCGGGTACAAAAGAAACCGTGCCATTAAGCAGTTTAATTATCGATGGCGCTGACTATAAGTTCCCGTTATATGCACGCATTATACTGGCCAATGCTCAAAATGGTTTTTATGATTCCATCGGGGATTTAACCGCCACGGCGCAGGTCGCAGTGACTTATGAATAGTGCGCGTGAGCGTTGCTGAGAGATATATCACCGGAAAGCTGAAATATATGCGTCCATGTACATACGGGTCTGCAACAGCAATATTGCTTATCCGGGGAGAAGAGAGCTGATGACCAGAACAATCCCGAAAATTATTACCCTTATTTTTTGTTGGCTGCTGCTGACAAGTTTTTTCTTCGGTCGCCATGTTATGGCCTCCGAGGAAGCAACCGTCACAGATACAGCTGATGAAATCGGTCTGGTTTTATCCGGCACGCTTCGTTCTGCGACCTGTAACGTCCATTTTGCCGAGGATATTCTTCAGCTTGAAGGGGTGGGTATTTCATTGTTCCATCAGCCTGGCGATATATCAGGCTATGCAAAACCTTTTTCACTGACGGTCAGTGATTGTCAGTTGCCGGTGACACAGCAAGCACAGCTCACGCTGAATTTCAAAACCCAGGCGATGACCGATATGGTTCCGCCTGGAGCCTTTGCTAATCAGCTGCTGGATAATCAGGGGATGTTAGTGCCGACGGGCATTGGTTTTTCTATCTACGATAGCCGCGATGACAGTAATGTGCTGGATACTAATGGCCAGTCCAGGGAGTTGGTTTATACCATCACCGACCCGGAATTGTTATCGATAAACCGTGATTTTTATGTCCGCTATATGCAGACGGATAACGTTACCCAGGCAGGGCCGGTCAGTGTGGTGGTCATGGTCAGCGCGATTTATAATTGATGGAGCAATAAGATGAAGTATTGTTGTGCGGGGCTGCTGTTATTCTCTATGACAGTTTTGGCTGAGACAGGACCGGTATTAACGTCATCACCAACGTCATATGATCAACAAATTTATATAGATGGTGATAACACTTCTGTTGCCAATCGTAAATTCTCATACCCTTATACCTTTCGATCCCTGGGGAGTTCTGAATATACCGGCCAGGATGCCAGTTATATGACTGACGGGGTATTAGCCTATGGCCCGCAATTTGTGTCGGCGAGCTGGGATCCCAGCGCTATCGATACCAGCGATAGCAAAAATATCGACGGCATCACTTACTATCGCTATAAAAGGGAATTAGCGGCGAATTTATATATTGCGATACAGCAAGGGGTTTACTCTAATCAGACCCAACATTATATCATCCATGACGTCCCTTTTTCTGGCGTAAGTAATTACGGTGTCTCCCGAACAGATCGTACTGCCGGTGTCTGTGAAGGAACCCGGAATTCTACATGGGCTGCGAATATCACTTGTGATGGCACCAGTATTAAATTAGTTAAAGATGACGGTATTGCTGCGCGTGTAGGTACTGTCTTACTCTATTTTGCCGGAACGCCGAGTAGCCCCATTAATTTCTCCGGCGTCACTATTGCCAGATTATCTGTGGGCGATAAGTTAATGCCCGGGGGTAACGAAAACGACTCGTATAATGGAAGTTATACCACCTATGGCACTATATCGCTGACCGGCAACATTACTTTTGTTAATAGCTGCAATATTACTGAATCAGGCACTGTGCAGGTTCCGTTTGGTGAAATCCCGCCGAGTATTTTCACCACCAAAGGTAGCAAACCCAGTAATAATT
>Ga0160444_100781_pt1 | contig 9299 bp, 8 predicted proteins | sample HID1972K_E1MG_FD_108232 | JGI IMG/M metagenome (GOLD analysis project Ga0160444, IMG submission 108232) | Enriched pill bug-associated microbial communities from UW Madison campus, WI, USA - HID1972K_E1 MG | ecosystem: Host-associated > Arthropoda: Insects > Digestive system > Unclassified ... | reverse complement strand
GCTGGCTGGCATAACCAGCAAAGTTTTCGTCCGGTACGCCAAAACGGCGAATAGCGCTGAGTAAACCCATCAGCGCTATCTGTTCCATATCCTGGCGTTCAATGATGTGACTGCATTGATGCGACAGCTGGCGAACGATTTTCCGCACCAGAGGAAGCCAGGCCATGAGGTGCTGGTTTTCTTCCTGTGGTGTCATTTGGAGCGTTACCTGGAACGCGTGCCCTTCATACTCTTGCTGCATCGTTTACTTCACATTTCTCTACGGCCTGCTGTTACTGGAAAACCGCTTTGGTCACCAGAACATCACAGAATGGGGGGACCATATGGCGGTTTTGCAACTCGCTTTTCAGCGCCTTCGCCAACAAATCGCGGATCTCAGGGACCTTCATATACTGAACATCGTCAAAGCTTTTCTGCGATAAGGTGCTGACGATAATGCTCTGATACAGCGACTCATCGGCACGGACGATGTTCTGCTTATCTTTCTCGTTAACGGCTAGCGCCAGTTCCATCAGCACATAGTGGTGAGCACCGCCGCTGTCGCTGAGGGTCACAACCGTTTCTGGCAGGGAAATGAACGTCAGGTTAGCCGGGTTAACAGGTGCTTCTGCCTGGACAGGGCCAGACGTCATGTGTCCAAACTTGCCCGATTTCACGAGATAATAGCCCGTTGCACCGCCCATAAGGACGACGAGACAAGCACTGATAAGGCTGGCGGCAATAATTTTTTTCATTGTTTTATTTAAACTTTAAGCAGAACGCTTTCGTTCTGGGTCAATTCGGGAGCGTCGTCGAAATCCCTGGATGAAAGAATGGTGACTTCTTCATCCTGACGCTGTTGGTGTTGCTGCTGAGACTGTCCGTCAGGCGAAACCTGGACGTTTACTTGCATGAAGTTTTGCTGGACCAGGTGCTGACGCAAATGATCGGAGAACTGTTGCAGGGTCTTCATGACGTCGGCCTGACTCGCGCCAATGTGCACATTCAGGTTCTGGTTAGCGTCGAGATGAACGACGATCTCCAGTTTTCCCATTGAAGGGGGATCGAGACGAATGGTGGACATCTGCTGCTGGTTATCCAACTGAAACTGGATCCTGTCCTTGAGTATGTTATTCAGCTTCTCGCCCAGATCGTCCATCGAGGTATCGGTGACCGGCGTCGCCAGCACAGGCGACGGTGAATCCGTTCCACTCACTGGACGTGAAGTGAGATCGCTCATCGCGGCAATCGTCGTCAGCGGCGTATCGTCTGGCTGACGGATGACGTTCACCGCATGTTGGGGTGCCGTCGTTTTCAGCACGGTATGCAGATTTTCATGCAGCGTGGGTCTGTTGGCGGTTGCTGTTGTTGCCGCTGTTGTTGCCGCTGTCGTTCGCTGAGTGCTACCGATGCTATGCAGGTTCTGCGCGGCAAGTTTTGCGAGCTTCGCTTGCTGGGCAGCGGTGCCTTGCGACGCCTGATCACTGTTTTTACTCAGTAGCGCCTGTAATGCCTGCGGCAACATCGGCTCCGATGCGCCTGCGTCATCTACTTCGCTTTTCGCAGACATCATCCCCATCAGCTTCACCAGGGTACGCGCATCCGCGCCCGCAAGCGCGGTGGTTTTCAGCATGGCAGAGCCCGTGCCGGGGGCCTCGGGTTCCTTCGTTGCAACGGGAGGCGTTAACAAGGTCGCCATCAGCGCACTGAGATCCTGAGCGATAGCATCATCCTTCTGACTCTCTTCTTTCGCGGGCTGCGTGCGGTGTCGGGACACCACGCCAGATGCCGTGTTTTCGAGAGAAAAATCCCCCGAGGCATCGCTCTGTGTCTGAATAGCGGCCGAAGACTCCGGTTTTTCCAACAGTGCAGAGACTGCCGCTTGTACTGAATTCATGCCTGCTCCGTGAATAAATTGACCATCGAATAAGCCAGAATCCCTTCTTTATTGCTTTGATGCTCCGCCATACGCTCTTTCAACAGCGCGACGCGGGACTCCCGACGCTCAATAATGCTGCTGAACGCGTCATGCAGCATTTTTTTGGTGTGTTGCAACACAAGTTCAGAACGCTCCTGCGCTTCGTACTCGGCAAAGACCGTCATCACTTGCTGACGCAAGCCTGGCATCCGCCGCCAGCGTTGTTGATCGAGCGCGACATTCATCTCATCAATTAAAGCCAGAAGCTGCTTTTGTAACTGTTCACTGGACATCACGGCTTACCCAAGTTTCTTCGACAGACCTTCCCAACCTTCATGCAGGTTGCGCAGGATCTGCACCACCTCATCCACTTTCTCGATGCTCAGCTCGCTGCTGGCTTCGTAAAGGCGGTACACGCAGTGGTCGTATAAACGGGCCAGATTCTGTACCAGCTCCCCGCCGGTTTCGAACTCCAGTGAGCTGGTCAGCGCATTGAGAATATCGATGCATTTATTGATGCTTTGCGCTTTACGCTCAAAGCGCTTGCCTTCGATATGGCTCTTCGCGCGCTCCAGTTCGTCGAGCAGTCCGGAGTACAACACCAGCACCAGATCGAGCGGTGATGCGGAAGCCGTCCTTGACGCCAAATCCATCTCTTTATATTGCGAATACCCGTCTTGGGAGCCGTACATAATCTTTTTACCCTTTTGTCTGGTCTGTGCCGCGTTAGCCGAACGCCGCCATGCTCATTTTCATGCTGTACACTTCAATCATGGTGTTGGTGTACTCGGACAGGTAGCGCTCGTAGTCCTGTTCGTAGGTTTGTTTCAGATCGTCCGTTTGCGAATCGATTTTGTCCTGCTTGTCGTCGAGCGACTGCTGGCGCGTGGTGATGATGCCGTCACTGGAGTTGGTGTAGGTGTCCATCAGGTCATCGAACTGGGCGATCATCCCATCGTCGCCGACAAAGATATTGGTCAGCCCTTCCGGATCTTCTTTCATCGCCTCGTTAAAGGCCGTGGAATCGATGGTCAGATGGCCGTTGGAATCGAGCGTAATGCCGTAATCGACGATTGATTTGCCGTCGTAATCGGCATGCACAATCTGGTTCATCTGGCTGCTGAGTGATTTCAGGCCTGCGTCACCGGCAAATACGCCACCGGAAGAGCCGCCGGAACCGACATCGGTCAAGTCATCGATGGTATCGACCAGGGTGTTGTAGGAATCGACAAACACCTGTACCTGCGCCTGCGATGCCGAGGTATCCTGGGCCACAGTGAGCGTAACCGGCTCATCAGTGGTCACTTCCGAGAAGGTCATGCTGACGCCAGGGATCACATCATCGAAAGTGTTGGTGCTGCTGCTGATCTGCGGGCCATCGGCAGTACCAAGATGGATCACCGCATCCTGTGCAGAACTCAGGGTTTGTCCGGTGGTGTCGACCGCCGACTGCAAATCGCTGTTGCCGGAAACCGACACCGAAAACGCGCTGGCCGCCCCGCTCTGGTCGGAGGAAAGCATGATGGTGTTGCCACTATCCGTTTTCATCAGTGTGGCGGTGACACCCGGGTTTTCATCGGAGTCATTAATGGCATCCACCAGCTCGTTACCGTCGAGATAGCCGTCGCCATCACCGTCGGCTGAGGCCAAATCGATGTCCATTGCGGTATCACCCATCGTCAGGGTCACGGTGCCCTGCGCCGGGATCGTGTCATCCGCCATCGCGAAGGAGTCCTGCTGTGTCTGCGCCAGCTGCGAGACATAGAAGGTATAAGTGCCAGGCTGCGCTTCAGAGTTGGCCGAGGCGGTTACGGAATCATTGCTGGGGGTGGCGGTATTGACCACCACGCCGTTTTCCGGATCGTTCAGGCCATCAACGGCGGTTTCAAAATCGCTGATTGAGGTGGAAAGCGTATCCAGCCCGGCGTTTTGCGCATCGACATCCGCTTGCTGCTTCTGGACCTGGCTTGCCTGGGTGGCCACGTCGGCATAAGCCACTTGTTTCGCAATGGTTCTTGGATTAATCATGATAACTCCATGGGTGGTTTCATTTTAAAGCAATATCCGTGCCAATATTTTTACCTTTATTTTTCAGACGGGTACTGCATAAGGGAAAGAGACCTTCCGTCCAGAGGAAGGGCCTGGAAGCCTTCCATGGTCGAAAAAAAACACCGCCGCTGGCGGTGTTTTTTAATTGACGTTAACTCGCCATGTAAGCCTCGAGGGAGGATTACTGCAGCAGGCTACCGACCATGCTGCTGGTGCTGTTGGCCTGCTTCAGCATGGTGATACCGGTCTGCATCAGGACCTGCTGTTTGGTCATGTTGGACGCTTCAGTCGCGTAGTCGGTATCCATGATGTTACCGATTGCCACGTCAGTGTTGTCTTTCATGTTGGTCAGGTTAGCTGCGGTGTCGTTCAGACGGTTGATAGAGGCACCCAGGCTGGACTGGATTTTGCTGATATCAGACTGAGCATCGGCAATGTTGTCCATTGCAGTGTGCGCACCACCGGAAGAGGTCAGTTCGGTACCACCGGAAGCGGTGTTGCTGGCCTGGTCAACGCTGAAAGATTTGCTGACTTTGTCCAGATCGGTAACCAACTGGCCCAACTGCGTGGAGATATCCACGGTGATGGTGTCAGAAGATTCCGCACCCACCTGGAAGGAGACTGCGCTCTGGAACAAACCACTTGCACCGGTGTTGCTGCCACTGGCAGTACCGAACAGGTTAGTACCGCCGTAAGTGGTGTTCTGCAGCATGTCGGACATCTGCTGACCCAGTTCGTCGTACTCGTCCTGCATTGCCTGCAGATCGTCGTCGCTGTAGGTTCCGTTCGCCGCCTGAGTGGAGAGGTCGTTCATACGACCCAGAACGTCATTCATTTCATCGAACATGCCGTCCGCAGTCTGCAGCATCGCGGTTGCATCGCTGATGTTGCGCTGTGCAACTGCATCACCGTCAGACTGAGTCTGCAGGCGGTTTGCAATCTGCTTACCCGCAGCATCATCTGCAGAAGAGTTGATGCGGTTACCGGTTGCCAGACGCTCCATGGAAGTTGCCAGGGAAGCGTTAGATTTGTTGATTGCGTTAACTGCAGCCATAGAGGCAACGTTAGTATTGATCGATAACATGATACTGCTCCTTGTTAAAAATTACTTATTCATCATTTCGGTACTCCAGAAATGCGACAGGTTATTCATGAAACTTAATAAAGTTTTTTATTAAATTAGCAAATCACTGTTTTATAACAAAAACAAATTTAATTTATTATTCAAGAATAGTGCCAGACTGTATTTAATCGTCTTCACAACGGCATGTTGAGGTGAAATATTCATCGTTATTTATTTTTAAACAGGACTCTACCGTTAAATATAAGGCAGACGGTTAACCACCTGACGAAAATAATGGATAATAAATGTCCAGCATTGCCGGGAATCGTTCTCTGGCTGCGTAATAGATGTGTGAATTATTCTTCTGTGATGCCAACGTTATCTTCTTTATTCCGACTTAACGCGAAGACTCTTCTGCTTGCCGCAGCGTTAATCCCCACGACGACGCTGGGTGCGAAAACATCGACACACACCACAAGACTTTCCCGCAGCCATAAACATGTGGTTCATCATCACCCTGCGCCAGTCGATACCCTGAGCTACGCCGCGCGTCTGCGAATGCTGAACCGCGCCCGACTGCTGAATCACTATCGGGCAGACCATAAACACCCCACGTCGAAGGAAATCGCCGCATTGGTGACCTCCACCCGTGCCCAACGGGCTGAGAACCGCCGGCAGGTAAAAGCGCATCCGGAATGGTTCCGTGGCCCGTGGAAACTGGGTGACAGCCGCTGGGATGATGTGCAGGAAAGCGAAGGGTTTCTCAGCCACGACCATCTGCATAATATGACCGAGGTGGCTATCCACCGGATGGAAGTCCAGCTAGGGAAGCCGTACGTCTGGGGAGGAACAACGCCCGACACCGGGTTCGACTGTAGCGGGCTGGTGTTTTATGCCTATAACAAAGTGCTGGCAGACAAACTGCCCCGCACGGCTAACCAGATGTACCACTATCGGCGGGCGATAAAAATTGCCGGGGATGATTTACGTCGAGGGGATTTGCTGTTCTTCCATGTGCACAGCCACGGGGAATATGCCGATCATATGGGGGTCTATCTCGGTCACGGTCAGTTCATTCAGTCGCCGCGCACCGGCGAGGCTGTGCAGGTGAGTCAGTTGCAGGACGCCTTCTGGCAGCAACATTTCCTGGGTGCCAGACGTATTCTGACCAATAACACAGTGCTCTAAAGATTCAGCACCAGCAGAACAATGACCAGCAGGGTGGCAAACAGACTGACTAGCACCGCCGCCAGTAACCCTGCAGAGGCCTGTTCGGGCGACTCGGCGACGGCAGGAGGGAACGGATGCCATGTCGGCCCATTCCTTTCATCATTTTTATCGGCAATACTCCGGTCATCTGCCTGCTCTGCTGACAGCTCCCTGCCCTGCTGTTTGTCACGCTTAGGCCACCAGAAGGCTTCCCCCTGAACATTGCCGTCCGCTTCCGCGGCCTGATGCCGCTGCTCTGTGGGTAAATTCGCAGGTAAATGCCGATCGTCCGACACCCATTTGAGCAGTCTATGGGTCAGAGAAAGCAGAGACGTTCCAGGTTTTTCTTCACTGGTTTGTTCCGTCATGGCAGAGAAGTGTCGGGTGCTCTCCGTCGGTGGCCGTGGCTTGCTATCCGCATACTGAAAACGGGCTGACATGATTTCCCGTTCTTCATCGGCCACCAGCGCCGCCATTAAGCGGGCCGGCGATTCGAATAACCGCCCTGTGACGGGCAACGACGTTTTAATCCGTTCTTCAGCAACAACTTCGGGCAAGGGAATCGACGTCTCCGGGGTCTTATTGCGCAGCTTAGCGATGGGCTTCTGCGGCGTCAGCACCGGCACCTCTGGCCGCGAATCCCGGGGATCGGCATTTTCAGCCGGGGAATCGGGCACGACGGGTAACGGTTCAGGATTCGTTTTTTGAGGAAGGATTAACGCTTCGGCAGGCGGGGCTATCGGGACAGACTGGGCAGGAATCTCCTGCGGCTGGCCTTCATCCTCGCTCTCAAGATAGGCAAGCGCGGCGTTCAATATCTCTTTTTTGACCAGCGGTGGGGTGGCAGGCTGCGCCGGAGGCGTCGGGACCGCCGGGGCAGAAGAGGGATCCTCCCCTTCTGCCTGTGTGCTGTCTGTCTGAACACTGTCCAGCATCTCACCCAATGCCTGCGGCACCGCTGTGCTCAGATTGTGTAAGGTGAAGCGCAGCAACCCGGTTAACTCAGTGAACCAAGGATTTTAAGTTCAAGCTCATCCGGCACTTCGTTGTAGGACAGCACCTGCAATCCTGGGGCAAACAACCGCGCATAGCGCGCCAGCAGCGGTCGCAGAATCGGCGCCACCAGCAGCACTGGGTTACGCCCGGCCGCTTTCATCTGCTCTTTAATCTGCGGCATATTACTCTGGAACTGGCTGAGCATATTAGGATCGACTGAGACGCTGTCCAGTGCCACTTTCCCGCCCTGCTGAGCCTGATTCACCACACTGGTAAGCAAATTCTCCAGCTCATTATTGAGGGTGTAGACCGCGAGTTCTTTATCCCGTTGCAGACCGGAGGTAATGCTGCGACGCAGCGCCAGACGGACATCCGAGGCTAATAACAGCGGCTCTTTCGTCACCGCACTGCTGGCGACCAGCACCGTGGCGATGGTGACGATATCCCGGAGCGAAACGCCTTCCGTCAGCAGCAGTCGATACACTTTCAACAGCTGACTGTAGTTCAGGGCGGCATTCAGATCCTCTGCCAGCCGCGGCGCCATCGAGGTGAGGCGGTTATGCAACAGCGTAATATCATCATAGTTGAACAGATCCGGAATAAAGTTACGGACCACTTTATTGACATGGGTCGCGATGACACTGGCGCTGTCGACCACCTGATAGCCGAGATTCAGGGCCTTGGCTTTTTGTTCATTCTGGATCCAGGTGACAGGCATGCCGTACGCCGGGTCATGGCCCAGCGCGCCTTCAATTTCGCCATAGACTTCACTGGACGGCAACGCCATCAGCTTATTCGAGGGAATATTCCCCTCTTCAGCCATAATCCCATTGATAAAGATCGCATACTCCGTTGGCTTCAGGCGGAAGTTTTCCCGCACCCGAATTTCAGGGAGCAGCACGCCATTACTGTCAGATATCACCTGCCGAACCCCACGGATACGCTGGGTCAACGGATTGCCTTTCTCTTTATCAATCAATGACACCAGTTTGTAACCGAGACTGAGGCTGATCGGTTCGATAAGCGGAATGGTTTGCCAGCTGACCTGTTGCTCGGCCGTTTCGGTGATCGTTTTGGTCAGGGTTTCAAGATTCTGCGTATCCTCTTCTGCTTCCTGTGGACGTTTGCTCATGCGCCATGCGCCAAATGCCAGCAATCCCGTGAACATCAGGAATGGCAGATGCGGCATACCCGGAACAATGGCCATGATAAACATGATGCCTGCCGCGGTGTACAATACCGACGGCGTTGCCAGCAGTTGCTTACGCACTTCGCTGGCGATATCCCCGGCATCGCTGACACGCGTCACGATGATCGCGGCGGCCGTGGACAGCAGCAACGATGGGATCTGGGCGACGAGGCCGTCACCAATGGTCATCAGCACGTATTGCTGGAAGGCGGCTTCGGCACTCAGATCGTATTTGAAAATACCGATGCAGGTCCCGCCGATCAGGTTGATAGCGAGGATAAGCATCCCGGCTATCGCATCCCCGCGCACAAACTTCGAGGCACCGTCCATCGCACCATAGAAGTCTGCTTCACTGGCGACCTCTTTACGGCGCGTCTGGGCCTGGGTCTGATTGATGAGTCCGGCATTCAGATCGGCGTCAATTGCCATCTGTTTCCCAGGCATCGCATCGAGGGTGAAGCGCGCCGAGACCTCAGAAATACGCTCAGCCCCCTTGGTCACCACGATGAAGTTGATGATCATCAGAATGACAAACACCACAAAACCGACGACAAAGTTTCCGCCGATAACCACCTGACCGAAAGACTCGATCACCTTCCCGGCGGCTCCCGCGCCTTCATGGCCAAACAGCATGACCACACGGGTTGAAGCCACGTTAAGCGACAGGCGTAATAACGTGGTCACCAGCAACACGGTCGGGAACAGGCTAAATTCCAGTGGGCGCCTGGCGGAAATCGCAACCAGCAACACCATGACCGCAAGGACGATGTTGAAGGTGAACAGGATATCCAGCAATGCCGGCGGCAGTGGCAGGATAATCATCGTCAGGATCGAGAGTAATACCAGAGGTATCGCCAGATGTCCTTTGCTTAGATAGGTTAGTAATTGCTTACTTT
>Ga0160444_100780_pt1 | contig 9299 bp, 11 predicted proteins | sample HID1972K_E1MG_FD_108232 | JGI IMG/M metagenome (GOLD analysis project Ga0160444, IMG submission 108232) | Enriched pill bug-associated microbial communities from UW Madison campus, WI, USA - HID1972K_E1 MG | ecosystem: Host-associated > Arthropoda: Insects > Digestive system > Unclassified ... | reverse complement strand
CCGCGTGGGCGATATTTTGACCGTGATCCTGTAAGAATCTACCCAGTCGAGCAAACAAGCGGGCACCCAGTTCGGTAAGAGCAACACCGTCGATATTGCACCTCCGGTGGTGTTTGGCAAAACCAAAGACAAAATATCCGGCTCGATTGATGCCAATCGCGATTTCGATGGCAGCGCCACCTCGCGCCAGCAGAACAGCCTGCGAGGCTCAATAACGGTTTCGGTCCATCGCGTTCTGCCAAATGGCGTGCTGGAACTGCGGGGTGAGAAATGGCTGACCCTCAATCAGGGCGATGAATACATCCGCCTGAGCGGCCTGGTGCGCGCCGATGATATCGAAAACGATAACTCGATTTCGTCGCAGCGAATTGCCAACGCGCGAATCTCTTACGCCGGACGCGGTGCGCTGAGCGATGCCAACGCGGCGGGCTGGCTGACCCGAATCTTCAACCATCCGCTGTTCCCAGTGTAATCCGGAGAGTTATATGCAAAAGCGCAATCGTCCCTGGATGAAAGGGATCCTCAGTGCCGTGGCAGCAAGCTGCCTGCTGATGCCAGCGATCGCTTCCGCGCAGAGTCTTGAATCTCTGGTCAGCGTGGAAGGTATCCGTGATAACCAGCTGGTGGGTTATAGCCTGGTCGTCGGCCTGGATGGCACGGGTGACCGAAACCAGGTGAAATTCACCAATCAGACCCTCACCAATATGCTGCGTCAGTTTGGTGTCCAGCTGCCGGGGAAAATTGACCCGAAGGTGAAAAACGTGGCCGCGGTGGCGGTCAGTGCGTCTCTGCCGCCAATGTATTCGCGCGGTCAGAAAATTGATATCACCGTCTCCTCGATTGGCGATGCCAAAAGCCTGCGCGGCGGCACGCTGCTGCTGACGCAGCTGCACGGCGCCGATGGCGAAGTGTACGCGCTGGCCCAGGGCAGCGTGGTGGTCGGCGGCATGAATGCGGCCGGAAACAGCGGTTCCAGCGTGACCGTCAATACGCCAACCGCGGGGCTTATCCCCAATGGCGCGACGGTCGAGCGTGAAATCCCGAGCGATTTCAATATGGGCGACTCCGTCACCCTCAACCTGAAGCGTCCCTCCTTTAAAGATGCCAACAGTATCGCCATGGCTATCAACAGTAGCTTTGGCGGCGGCGTGGCGTCAGCCAAAAGCGCAACCAGCGTCTCTGTGCTGGCCCCTACCGATCCCGGACAGCGCGTGGCGTTTATGTCTCGCCTCGACGATGTTCAGGTCAACGCCGAGCGCGTGCGGGCACGCGTGGTCTTCAACTCCCGGACCGGTACCGTGGTGATGGGCGACGGCGTGCGTCTGCATGCGGCCGCAGTCAGCCATGGCAGCCTGACCGTTTCTATCAGTGAAAGTCGTAATGTCAGCCAGCCAAATGCCTTTGCCAATGGCCGGACCGTGAACGCCGCACAAAGCAATGTGTCGGTGAATCGCCCGCATTCGCAAATGATTACGCTGCCGGAATCCACCAGCCTGCGCACGTTGGTCAGCGCGCTCAACGGGCTTGGCGCCTCGCCAGACGATGTGATGTCTATTTTGCAGGCGCTGCATGAAGCCGGTGCGCTGGATGCCGATCTGGAGGTCATCTGATGGACAAGATTTTACCGGCTGTGACCAAAGGCCTTGAGGGTGGCGACCCGCTGATGGCGCCAAAAATTAAGGCTAACGACCTGCATAAAGCCGCACAGCAATTTGAAGCCATCTTTCTGCGCAACATGTTGAAAGAGATGCGTAAGACCAACGAACTTTTTGATTCGAAGGATGACCCGTTTAACAGCGATTCAGTCCGCACTATGCAGGGATTCTACGACGACACCCTAAGCAACCTGCTGTCACAACAGCAGGGAATTGGCATTGCGGAAATGATTGTTAAGCAGCTCTCTCCTCGTCATCAGAAATAAGAAAGTGCGGTCACGGCTTAAGTTATGCGGTGTTTGCGCCGCTTAACAGGTCAAACAATTGAAAGAATTTACCGGCCCTGAGCCAGTAAGGAAACGCTGATGGATATGATTAACATTGGGTATAGCGGGTCATCGGCAGCTCAGATTGAGCTGAACACGACGGCGATGAACACCGCGAATGCCATGACCCCGGGCTACACCCGCCAGGTGGTCGAGATTAGTGCGATGGGCGCCAGCTCAGGCTCGGCGAACAGCCCAGGTAATGGGGTGCAGGTGGACAGTATTCGCCGCGTCTCCGACCAGTACCTGGTAAGCCAGGTGTGGAACGCCGCCAGTGATAATGGCTATTACAGCACCCAGCAAACCTATCTGACTCAGCTGGAATCGGTTCTCAGCGACGACAGCAGCAGCCTGAGTACAGGCTTTGATAACTTCTTCGCTGCCCTCAGCGCGGCCTCTTCCAGCCCGGATGATATGGCGCTGCGTGAACAGGTGCTGAGTGAATCGGCGGCGCTGGCCATGCGCTTTGATAACACCGCGTCTTACATCGACTCACAGAGCAGCCAGTTGGTGAGTCAGGAAGAGGCGATGGTGTCGCAAATCAACACCCTCACCTCCGGGATTGCCAGCTATAACCAGCAAATTGCCCAGGCCGAAGCCACAGGGCAGGATGCCTCCGCCCTGTATGACGAACGCGATCAAATGGTGGAAGATTTAAGCGGGATGGTGGATGTACAGGTTAACGTCGATGATAAAGGTAACTACAACGTTTACCTGAAAAATGGTCAGCCGCTGGTCAGCGGGACCGATGCTGCTTCGCTTGAGCTGGACAACAACGACGACGGCTCTCAGGCGATGACTCTGACGTTCGCTGGCACCACGTATGATATGAGCATGGATACTGGCGGCTCGCTGGGCGCGCTCTTTGACTATCAAAGTGACGTGCTGGATCCGTTGACGGAGACCACCAACAGCATTGCCGAGCAGTTCACCACGGCAGTCAACGATCAGCTGGCACAGGGCTATGACCTGAATGGCGATCCCGGTGTCCCGTTGTTTATTTATGACCCCGCCGATCCGAACGGTCCTTTGCTGGTGAACCCGGATATCACTCCCGATCAGCTGGCCTTCTCCAGCTCGCCGGATGAGAGTGGTAATGGCGACAACCTGCAAGCCCTGATTGGTATCGCGAATGATCCACTGGATATTGCCAATATTGGCTCAGTGACTGTCGGCAACGCCTGTTCCGCGATTATCAGTAACATCGGGATCTACAGCCGTCAGAACCAGACCGAAGCCGAAGCCTCTGCCAACGTCTACACCGAAGCGCAAAACCAGCGCAGCAGCGTCAGCGGCGTCAGCATGGACGAAGAAGCGGTAAATCTGATCACCTATACCCAGATTTATCAGGCCAATCTGAAGGTTATCTCTACAGGCGCAGATCTTTTTGACTCCGTCCTGCAGATGACCAGCTAACCCGGAGGGAGAATCATGCGAGTCAGTACCCAGCAGTCCTATGTGACCATGAACAACAGTTTCAGCCAAATGTCCGAACAGCTTTCGCACGTCATGACGCAGATGGCGACCGGGAAACGTATCCTGTTACCGTCGGACGATCCGATTGCGTCCACCCGTATCACCCAGTTAAACCGTCAGCAGGCTTCCATTGAGCAGTATCAGGGCAATATCGAAGCGGTCTCTGCCAGTCTGAGCCAGCAGGAATCGGTGCTGGACGGGGTAAACAACGATTTGCTCTCCATTCGTGACGATCTGCTTCAGGCCTCCAATGGCACTAACTCTGGCGAGTCTCTGGCCAGTATCGGGCAGGAAATTGGCTCGTTGACGGATGCAATGGTTAATGCGCTGAACTATCAGGATGGGGATGGCCACTACATCTTTGGCGGCACCATCAACGATAAACCGCCGATTGTAGAACAGGACACTGACGGCGACGGTACGGCGGATACCTATGTGTATCAGGGCAATACCGAGCACCGTACCGCGACTGTCTCCAATGGCGTTGAAGTAGATACCAACGTCTCCGTCGGTGAAATTTTCGGGCCAAATCTTGATCTGCTGAACGATCTGAACGATCTGTCGCAGGAGATGCAGGACCCGAATCTTGACCCGAGCGATCCGCAATTGCAGAGCGATATTCAAAGCACCATCGACGAGCTGGATCAGGTGTCGAACTCTCTCAGCACTGCTATCGGTACGTTGGGCGAAACGCAAAACACCATCTGGATGCTTAACGACGCGCAGAGCACGGTCTCCATGACCAACGATGCGTTGATTGGTCAACTGGGTGATCTGGACTACGGTCCGGCGTCCATCACTTTTAGCGGTCTCGAAATGGCGATGGAAGCCACCATGAAAACGTACTCTAAAGTGAGCGAACTCAATCTGTTCAGCGTTATTTAATCTTGAACTGTCGGCAGCCGCGTGTTGCCGATGCCATGAGCGGAAACACCATGCAGGTTAGTCTTAATACCTCTTCACTTTCCAGCGCTGATGCCTTAGGCAGCAGCGTCATCAAGCAACAGCCCGCGAGTCAGATTGTCCCCACCAATATGAAGACCGCGATGGCGAACACGGATTACCCTGCGTCGCCGTTGATTAGCGCCCGCCCGCAACGCTACAGCGTTCAGCTTAACGACCAGCTTACCTGTTTGCAGGAGGCCGACAGCTATTTAGGCAAACTGGAACAACAGTTGCTGGACTATCGTCATCAATCCCGCCGGGGAGGGGAAGCCGCGAAGACGCAAAAGCAGGCGTTAGAGTCACTGCTGGAGAAACGTTCCCAGCTCTCTGCGGGCACGGTCGATAACCAATTGCGCCCTGTTTTGCAGGGAGAAGCCCGGGTCAATTTCCTTGCACCGCAAATCAGTCACGCGATGCAACAGCAGGGTGAAGAATCGCTCTTGTTTAGCGCCAGTAAAGACAAAGAGCAGCTGCTGGCCGCCGTGCATGTTGATGAAGAGATGGATCCCCGTCAGTATCGGGCGACGATGAATAATGCGTTGCGCCGGGTCGGTATCCAGAGCCACATCGACAAAGGTGAGGCACATTTCTCCACGCGCGAAGATAACTGGGCACAGTTGCAGGAGTCGCTGTTGGCGATTGGGGGAGGAAAACGTTTTGCCGCCGGCAGCACCACGGCCATCACCACCACCTTGCTCCCGACGCAGACGGACAATCTGCTCAAGGCGCTTAAAACCCCTGGCGCACGTTTGAGTAGCACGTTACAGCAAACGCTGGAAAGTATTGGGCAATCGCGGGAACAGCTGGCGACACAGCAGGAAAAAGCGCGGCAGATGATTGACGGGATGGCCCGTTACTCGCAGAGCCAGAATGCGGAACAGGCGTCGCAGGCGCTGGCGAAAATGCTCAATCGGGCGAGCCATAACTATCAGACCCTGGCAGAAGCGATGAACGGTCAGGCAAGCCTGTCCAGTCTGACGGTCAGAAACTTATTATCTTGATTTGGAATGTGGCTTGCAGGTCGCCAGCATATCGAGGGTATCCGTGGTGTTGAGGGTGATCAGCATGCTGTTTTGTTTCATCAGCAGCAGATCTTCCCCCGGCGCCAGTTCGGTGAGCTGAACACCTAAGTTCTGTAACTGCAAAAACGAGGCTATCTGCTTCATATGCGCGTCGGACGGCTCAACCTTTACCGAATCCAGATGATACGTTCCCTTCACGCTGTCAGGACGGTTTTTCTTAAGACACGGCGAAAAGTGAAACTCTGAATACGATTTTAGGGTCGGACTAACCTCGGCGAACAGCGCATTGATCTGATCATGGGACTCGTTCACCTCAACCGTGTAAATACTCTCCTCACCACTCTTCATGTCATAATGGACCAGATCAGTGTGTTCTATTTTATTCCCGGCGATGGATTGTCCTGAGAAAATCAGGACAGCAAGTAACAGGGTCAATAACAACGCGCAGACCTTATTCACATGTTGGCATTTCATGTAACGTCCTCCTGGCGTGCTTAGTAATAATGTTATTGAGTTTATCCATATCATGCTGCCAGTTATCAATGCTCAGCATCACCTGCCAGGTTTGATGACAGTGATTGGTCAGGCTTAAATCAAGACTCAGTTTATCCATTGAAGGATAAACATATATCTTCATGCTGGAATTTTTTTTCGCCAATAACGTATCCAGATTTACGGCGAGAGGATGCCAATTTTTTTCTATCGCGGATGAACCTGTATCATCGGTATCGGGTTCATACAGGTAGCCAATTTTAATATGTGTTACATCAGGGAATTCAACATATTTCAGTTGAGTACCTTCAGCTTTATTTTCCTGCTGACGGGAGGACGACCAAAGGAGAGTCCCCAGCGTAGCCGTCATAACGACGATTGCCAGCAACATCCCCAGGCGTCCCCGCAGCGAGAATCTGTTGCTTTTTAACGGGCGGGCCGGGGCTTCAGGCACGGCCTCTGTCTCTGGTAACGTGCGCTCTTGATTGTCATTTATGAGCAGGTCAACGTCATTTGGCACGGGCTGAGATAGGCTCTCGTTTTCCGCATAAGAGATGAATTCGCTATTAAGAAAATACCCCTTCTTGGGTATGGTTTGTATTATTTCTTTCTGTTTGCTGTCATCACCTAATGCCAGACGCAAGGCATGGATTGCCGTTGGGAGACTATTACTGCCGACCACGCGATTTTTCCAGACTTCGGCAATCAGAAATTCACGGGATAATACGGTGTCAGGGTACGTAATGAGAATTTCAAGTAACAGAAAATGAAATTCGCCCAGTCGTAACGTTTCTCCCGTTCCTTGATGAGCCAGCGTACAGCGGGAAGCATCCATCTTCCAGTTGTTAATGATAATCATCGTTGACTATTACCTGCAGAACGCAGGCCCAATTTAAAAGTAAACAAGCGATCACTTACGTTAAGTGCGCAGAGATATACGTTCTTACCGGAATTGTGGCTTCCGTTCTTGGCGCAAAGGGCCAGTAGTCCATTAGTGGAGGGAATTTATAGGAAAGTAATTTTGATGACAATAATTCAGGAGACGTGCACATGTAACATGATGTTGCGGGCAGGGGAGGAATTTCCAGGTATTGACTGTCAATGCCCGGAATTATCGGTGTGGGGAGCCAGGTGAATTAATTTTGGATGTTACGTGAGTTTAATTTTAAATATTTTCTGGGCGCTCTATTTCTGTCTTTTGACTATTTCCAGAACCGACGTGGTGGATATTGACGGGGTTCGTGGCAGGTACATCACTTCGCAAAGGCAGGACAGACTATCGAAGCTGCCAGCCCAGTCATCCCCCATCACCAGCACATCGGCGTTGAAGTTTCGGATATAGTCGCTTTTGCGCTCCAATGATTCTTCAAGAAACACCTCATCGACGCACTTAAGTTCTTCCAGAATATGCATTCTGTCGTGCTGATCGTATACCGGTGCACGGCCTTTCTTATGGATATTAAGCGCATCCGAGGAGACGCCCACCACCAGTCGATTGCCTAGTTGGCGCGCCCGGATCAGAATGTTCAGATGCCCGATGTGAAACAGATCAAACGTGCCAAAGGTAATCACGGTTTTCATGACGTTACTTCACTCCCCGCTGGCGTAACCAACACTGGCCGGCCATATCGTCCAGCACCTTTTGTTGGCGGACATTCGCTTCCTGTACCAGATGCTCACGTTGGGTGTCGAGGGTCATGCTGACCACTTTTTCCTGACAGGCTGCGCTGATGAGATCTTTCTGGATACGATCTTCTTTCAGTTGGGCGAGTGATTTTTCCTGTTCCTGCCAGGCCAGAACCCGGCGCAGACTGCCTTTATAGGCATTAATATTTTTCAGCTCTTCCGGAGACTGCACCTCTGAGGAGGCAGGGGCCGTTTTTTGCAGCAACATCGTCAGTGAGCGGATATTGTTTTCAAATCCAACCCCTATCTGCTTCTGCCGGGCGAGCTGAACGGTGAAATCTTGTACCGATTTATCGCGCAGCTTTTGCAGTTGCCTGAGGGTGTCAATCATCTGATTCATGCCGTCTTAGCCTTAGCGTTTTTCCCGACAGGGAAGAGGGATTGCAAACTTTGCTGAACGCTGGCGAGTGCGGCGGGTTCGCTCACATCCTGGCGCAGGAATCGTTCAATAGCCGGGTAGTTCTTCACGGCTTTATCAACCGTCGCATCGGAACCGGCGACATACCCGCCGAGCGGGATCAACGGCTTAATTTCCATGTAGCTGGCGTAGTTTTGCTTAAACTGGCGGGCCGACAGTTGGTGTTCGCGGGGCGTCACCTGATTCATACAGCGGCTGATCGACTGACCGATATCAATCGCCGGATAGTGCCCGGACTCGGCCAGCTTACGGGTGAGCACAATGTGACCATCCAGCACTGCACGGGCGCAGTCGACAATCGGGTCCTGCTGATCGTCACCTTCCGCCAGCACGGTGTAGATAGCGGTCATTGACCCGCTGCTTTCGCTGTTACCGGCACTTTCGACCAGACGTGGGATCATGCCAAACGCCGACGGCGGATAGCCTTTAGTGGCCGGCGGCTCACCCAACGAGAGGGCGATTTCCCTCTGCGCCATCGCATAACGGGTCAGGGAGTCGATCAGCAACAACACATCTTTGCCCTGGTCGCGAAACCAGGCGGCGATGGAATGGCACAGTTCGGTGGCTTTCAGACGCATGAGTGGCGATTCATCGGCGGGCGCGGCCACCACAATCGATTTTGCCAGGCTTTCAGGGCCGAGCGAGTGATCGATAAACTCTTTCACTTCACGGCCACGTTCGCCAATCAATCCGACCACCACGACTTGCGCTTCGGTCTGGCGAGTGATCATGCCCAGCAGCACGCTTTTACCCACGCCGCTGCCTGCCATCAGGCCGACGCGTTGGCCTTTGCCAATCGTCAGCAATCCATTGATGGCACGCACACCGACGTCCAGCGGTTCGCTGACCGGCTGACGGGTGAGGGGATTAACCGCAGGCGGTTGGGCCGGGAGCAGTTCCGTCCCCCCGAGACGGCCTTTGCCGTCCATCGGTTCACCCACGCCATTGACAATGCGCCCGAGCCAGCTGTCGCCGATCATCACGTCACGGGCTTTATCGAGGGGGAAAACACGGGCGCCGGCCATCAGGCCGACCGGCAACTTGAAAGGCATCAGGTAGGTGACTTCGCGGTCAAAGCCCACCGCCTGCGCTTCAATGACTTCGCCCTCGGCCCCTTCGATGCGACACAGCTGACCGGTGGCCAGCTGGCAACCGATACTTTCGAGCAGAATGCCACTGACGCGCACCAGACGGCCCGACTGACGCACCAGCGGGATAGCGTCAATGGAACGTAATGCGTCCGCTACCCCCGGCAAATCATGCATCCTTCTGCTCCGGG
>Ga0160444_100779_pt1 | contig 9357 bp, 9 predicted proteins | sample HID1972K_E1MG_FD_108232 | JGI IMG/M metagenome (GOLD analysis project Ga0160444, IMG submission 108232) | Enriched pill bug-associated microbial communities from UW Madison campus, WI, USA - HID1972K_E1 MG | ecosystem: Host-associated > Arthropoda: Insects > Digestive system > Unclassified ... | reverse complement strand
TATCGCCGAGTTTGACCAGCCCCTGCCCGTCGGAAACCTCATAGTTCTGCCAGCCGCTGTAGCTCAGCACCCAGTCCCCGGTTTTGTAATCGGCATGATTCGACTGCTCAACGCGGCTGACCGTGCCGCCAACCATCGTGGCGCCGATTTCTACCGGCGGTGAATAGGACGGCGCGTCGCTCATGCGGCCACGCATATAAGGATCGAGCGAAAGGTAGACGGTACGCAGCAACAGCTGACCGTTGCCCGGCGTCGGAATATCGCCCTCTTCCAGGCGGAAATTATCCTGTACCGGTTCGCCGTGTGGACGCGATGCCAGCACCCAGCGACGATGACGTGATGTCTGTTGACTCATGATCTGCTCCTTATTGGGAATTCAGCTATTAATCCTGGACGTTAATCCGCACCTGCGCCTTGTCTTTATGAGCCTGAATGATTCAGTCGCACGACGAGGTAAATGCAGGGTTGATCGGTTTCGTTCACAAAGCGGCAGTCGTTCGGTGGCCCGAGTTCCAGACAGTCACCGGCCTGCATCGCATGCCGAGTGTCGCCTTCGATGAACAGCAGTTCTCCCTGCTGCAGCCAAATCAGTTGACGCGCCAGGGCATACGACGATGCGGGCATCGGGATATCGCTGCCCGCAGGCAGTTCGACCTGCACTAAATCGATGGGTAAATCACTGCGCGGAGAGACGTGGCGGCGTAAATAATGGCTTTGCGGATCGCGCCACACCGGCTGATGGGCAAGGCGCAGGAGCTTGCCTTCCTGCATTTCCGCCCTGGCAATAAGAGTGGACATGCTTATCCCAAACGCACCGGAAAGCCGCCCGAGCATGGTCGCCGTCGGGCTGCTGTCACCGCGTTCGATCTTGTGGATCATCGCCCGCGACGCACCGGCCCGTTCTGCCAGCTCGCTCAGCGACCAGCCCCGGGATTCGCGCTCAATGCGAATACGCGCGCTGATGCGCTGGTTGAGATTGTCTTCAATAGTATTCATGGCGTAATACTATAGTGCATTTCTGCGGTTTTCTACCCACAGCCTCACCGCCCTCTTGTCAAACCGAACAGAACTATAGTATCTATACCGTACTACTATAGTGAACACTGAGGCCAGCCATGAACATTCGTTACGCGAGCATTGAAGACTGCGCGGCGATCGCGGAAATTTATAATCACGCGGTGCTGCACACCGCCGCCATCTGGAACGATCAAACCGTTGATACCGATAACCGCATCGCGTGGTACGAAGCCCGCCAGATTGCGGGTTATCCGGTGCTGGTTAGCGAAGAAAACGGCGCTGTGACTGGCTACGCCTCTTTTGGTGACTGGCGCGCATTCGATGGTTTTCGTCATACCGTCGAGCACTCCGTTTACGTTCACCCCCAGCATCAGGGTAAAGGCCTCGGCCGTGCGCTGCTGACTCAGTTAATTTCTGAGGCCAGACACATCGGTAAACACGTCATGGTGGCGGGCATTGAGTCGCAGAATCAGGCATCGCTGAAGCTGCACGAAACGCTCGGTTTCGTTACCACCGCGCAAATGGCACAGGTCGGGACCAAGTTCGGGCGCTGGCTCGATCTGACGTTTATGCAGTTACAGCTCGACGATCGCCAGGATCCGGACGCCCGCGGATGAACCAGTCGCTGACCCTCACCTTTCTGATTGCCGCCGGTATCGGTCTGGTTATCCAGAACACGCTGATGGTACGCATCACCCAATCGGCATCGACTATCCTCATTGCCATGTTGCTCAATTCGCTTGTCGGTATTGTGTTGTTTGTGTCGATTCTGCTGATTAAACACGGGCTGGGCGGCTTTCAGGAACTAGCCTCGAGCGTCAAATGGTGGACGTTAATCCCCGGCCTGCTGGGCTCATTTTTCGTCTTTGCCAGCATCAGCGGCTATCAATACGTGGGCGCGGCAACGACGATCGCGGTGCTGGTCGCCAGCCAGTTAATTGGCGGGTTAGCAATGGATATTCTGCGCCAGCAGAGCATTCCGTGGCGCGCGTTGGTCGGCCCGGTTTGCGGCGCGGTGATGCTGGTCGTCGGCGCATGGCTGGTGGCCAGGCGATCGTTCTGAGCGTTCTTTACCATTCACCCAGTTTTACTCTTCAACAATGATTAGGCAAACAGAGGAATCCGAATGGGCTCCTCTGCGTTTCCTCGCGGCGTTTTTATCCAAAGAGTTTCTTAAAATCCTCTTTAGATAAAAAATGGTCAAGGTATTGCTCAACAAATATACGATTAAGATTATCCGGGACATCAAATGCCACCTGGGAGTCCCTGGTTCTTTTAATGACTTTCACACCGAAAACAGGGACCGGGTTAGTTTCAGAACCATAAGCGGGATCACTCCACTGCGCCTTGTTGGCGCGAACTAAGAAATTTCCACCGGAATAAATCACATCATTTCTGGTTCTATTATTATCATAATGATACTCACCTCGAAAATCATAACCATCAAAAGTAATCAATGCCATATGTTTATGATGTTCCTGTGAGTAAAACATTATTTGGAAAAAACATTTTGAATTATTACCACGCGTTAATTTAGGGTAGTAACTGTCCCAAATTTCTGTAGATTTTGCAGGAATAAAAACCTCAATAAGTTTAGATTCAACAATATATTCAGTAACCTCATTTTGTGTTACCTGATTTCCTCTAAAGAAAAAGAAATTAACTACTACGAGAATCGATGGGATGCCAATAAACATACCAAAAGTATAACCTAATCCCCTAATCATTATTTTTTCCCAGCAATTATTTTGATATTATTTTCATCATCCTGATCTTTAGCATTAAATGTACGCGTGTACTGACCAGATTTTCGTTCATAATACTCTTCAATACTATTAGACACTTGATCTACCACAAAACCACACAACGCACCGACCATCCCTTTTTTAAATTCAGCACGAAGCTCATTCCAGGAAAAAACTTTCCCATTACTGACTAACCAATCTAACATCTTATTAGCCTGTGCTGTGGTTAAAATCCCTTTCCCCTCCGCGTAGATGGCGACATTTAAAATCATCATCCCACCGTTGCGGATTAAACTATGCTTAACTGCTGCCTCTGCTGCAGTACTCACTGCGTGATCCTGTGTCGCTTTTCCCGCCTCGCCGAATATGTTTGCACTCTGGTTGGAAAGACCGTTGTCCGTCATTGTGCTATAGATTTCCATCCCTGATGCAATAGTTACACCAATAGGTTTCCCGAAGCCAAAAGCTAAAACGCCTGTAATAAATTTACTTGTCCACTGAAGCCAAACTTCTTTGTTGTTAGCGCTGGATATTAATCTTGCAGCCTGTGAAGCCAGTGGATCACTAATAATAATATTCAGTCTGCCGCCGACTGGGCACTTTAAAAATGAATGATTGAGCAGTGCATATTGTTTTTCAAATAAAACCGTATTGTGGAAATCCACCCATTGTGCATCGAAAACCTTGTCACATTCATGACGTAGCTTATAAACAGCATAGATTGTGGATGCTATACCGCCCACAGCAGCGGCTGAGCCAACAACAACAGCGGATGTCACAGTCGCAACCCCGGCTATTGCGGCAACAATGGGGCCCGACACAGGAGCGGTAACCACCACGACTATAACAACTGCCACAATCGCAATGCCTGCAAAAAATGCAGCCAGTCCGCCCCACACTTTTTTCGGCATTTTGCATTTAAAACAATCGTCTAGTTTTTTATCCAGAATATTTAACAATGGCGCAGGAACAACAGTGTTTATCGTAATGCCTGCAGTTTTCACGAGTACTTTATCCGGATGCAAGCCTAATTTTCTGGGGGATGACACGGTCATGTTGCTGCAAATGATATTAACCCCCTGGCGAACAAATGATTGAGCCATTAGACCTTCCTCCGAATTCGGCAACTAATATCCAGTTCAACATTACTCTCTACTCGCTCTCGCATTCGGACATCTGCATATTCCAAATATTTACCGAGTGTATTAAATTCAATCTGAGAATCATATTCCACAGAGTAAATTGAAAACTGATAATCAAGAGATGGCTTGTATTTTTGGTTATATTGCCGTTCTATTTCATCTACATCAATAAAGCCAGTTGGTTTTCCCGTTTTGCGCACCACAACGCTCTCAGGTGATTCCTGCATGATCTTCTGCGTTACAGTTAATGGCGTCACCACCTTTTCAAAAAGCTGCGAATTAAATTCCATCAACACGTCACGCTCAAAATTTTGCGTTCGAACTAAAAAACGATCAAAAAAAGTGGTAAAGAATATTTGAGTGTCCAGATTAGACACTAACTGTTCATGGGAAAGAATTTGCTCATCGAAGGCTGAAATGAAATTAATAACATGCTGTTTTACTTCTTCGGCGCGAATAAACTCATTCTTTTTGAGAAACTCTTTTTTATACTCTTGCCATTCAATAATGATATGTTGATGATTCATTATGCTCACAGGCTTTCCTGTCGAGGGATGAATCCACACAGCAACATTACTTTTTAACCTGTCGATTTCTTTCACTACATCTAATAACGGCTGATGTGCATCAGGAGATATCTTTGAAATATAATCATCAACATGCACGAAATACAACAGAGGTTCATTTTCACTATGTGTTATAGTATAATCCGTTTTAACCTGAGTGCTGTTAACAGGGATGTCATTAAGTTTTATTGCAATCTCTTGCTCAACCCTATATTTTGTAATGCGCGGCAGTGAATCATTCGTTTTTATCACGCCATCACTATTTTCGTTCATTTTCTTAACCAATCCCTTGTTGAATTAACGAAATCACTGTTAGTTGATTTGTACTTCGGAACCATCAATGTCAACAATTCCGCCTCCAGTAATCTTAATTGTTGCCCCACTAATTTCAATCTGACCACTCGCTCTCATTGCAATAGATGCAGCGCCCACTTTTAAATCAATAGATTCATTCATTAATTCTATGCTGGCTCCCCCACGTATAATTTTACAGGAGTCTGATTTAACTGTTAGCGTATAACTCCCATCGACGGTAACATCTTCGCCTCCACCAATTGTAATCGTTTCATTACCAGTGATATTCTCTATTCTGTTTTCTTTCACAGTCAGTGTCTGATCTTTATCCACCGTGATATTCTGAAATCCTCCAATTGTTTCTGTATCGTTGTTGGCTATTGTCATCGTACGATCATGTAATATTTTGGTGTTCATATCTTTCTGGGCATGGATAAACACCTCCTGCTTGCCCTTTTCATCTTCAAAACGCAGTTCGTTAAATCCAGCGCCTTTGTGGGTCTGGGAGCGCAGGCTCATCTGGGTTTTGGTTCCGGGTAGGCCACCCGGCGGCAAATTATTGACATGGTAAGTTCGCCCGATGACCACCGGCTGGTCGGGGTCACCGTTCAGAAATTCAATAATAACTTCATGGCCGATGCGCGGAATGGCCAGGCTTCCCCAGCCTTTTCCCGCCCAGGGCTGGGAGACCCGTATCCAACACGAGCTGCTGTCATCGGTTTTTCCTGACCGGTCCCAGAGAAAACGAACCCGAACACGACCATACGCATCGCAGTAAATCTCTTCACCTGGGGGCCCTGTGACAATGGCAATTTGCGCCCCATCGATACGCGGTTTATCCGTCAGTAGAGGGCGCCAGGTCTGGTTGCGGGGAATAAAGGTGAATTGATTGACCAGCGTGGTTCCCGCCTCACTGGCTTCTTCTTCCAGTGCCTGCGGCTGGTGGCCGGTGTGGGTAATACGGGTTATCTGCCAGCGAGTGTTCATCTCCTCGCGGGGATGGTCAGTCAGCGTAAAATCCGTACCCGGCTGTAGGGCGGCGTAATTAGAAGCCCCGTCTCCCTGATGGGCGGTATTACGCAGCGCTTCCACCCGCCAGCGGGAAAAGCGTTTCCCGGAGTCATCTTTATAGCGCCCCGGATAATCGTAATGAAAATAGCGCTGCTTCTGATGCTGCATATCCCGCGCGTGATCGCGGTAAACCGCATCCCAAGGGGGATTTTTAAAGGTGTAATCCCCTAACAGGACGTCTGTCGGACGCAGACTTTCACGCCGACGCAGCGTCGTGATACAGGGCTTCTGAGCCGGGGCGGTGTTGTAGGGTAAAACGGGGCCGGCATTCTGGCCACCACAGTGGTCAGCGAAGACCAGCGTGTGCCTGTCACCGTCATGTTCAAAGAAGTAAAAGATACCTTCCTCGGCAAACATGCGTTCAATGAATGTTAAATCGTCCTCCTGATACTGGACGCAGAACTCACGGACGGCATGTTCATAGCGCAGCGAATAGGCGTAATTACTGATACCATGCTCACCCAGCAGCGTTTCAACGATAGTTTGCAGATTTTGTTGCTGAAAAATCCGTGAATTACGCCTCAGACTGGCCCGCCAGAGCGCTGGACGAACCGAAAGTGAATAGCGGGTGCGGCGAAAACCGGTGTCGCCCTGCTCCATCGACACCACAATGCCGTTAACAACACGTTGTATGACAGCATCACGCCAAACCGTCAGCGTAATATCTTTGTCCAAGACTGTACCAAAATCGACAGCAGGTATCGCGCTGGCGAGCTCCAGTTCGAGGGAGAACAGGGCTGAATATTGTTCCTGTAAGGTAAAGCCCACGACCGAAAAAGTCTCACCGGGTAACCCTTTTACATTCAGCGTAAAATACAATCCATTATTTGTCATTGATATGATCCATAATTTCCTGCGCTATATTTCATCATCCATAGACTGCTGCTCAGTAGAGAGAAATCATCACTTAAAGCATGGCAATATATTGAGTTTATATAGATTCAGAGTTAAATAGACAACTGCCGTGTCATTTAACCACACGTTAAATGACGTACCATATCAAATAAAATAGCCAAATAGATTATAAACATTACCTAATCAGATAGATATCTTGCCTGGTGGTAACTTCAAAGTGCATTATACTGAGGGGATTATTCAGAAAATAACCCGACGTAAATCATCTCGCTGATTTTATTGTTATATTTTTACATGTGGATTGAGGTTTATAGCTAATTCATTAGACTTTGATTTATATCAATTCAGAATATATATAGCATTACGGAATTCAATGATTTTTAAGAGCGCGTCATATCACTTATTATTGACCCCATCAATATAACGATAAGTTAATAGCCAACGCCAGTTTCAGGAAAATACCGTGTTCGTACTGGAAAGATTTTAAGTATGGGAATGGCATTCCCCCCATTACCGGGGAATGCCATAAAGCAAACACTCAAATAATCGTGCCACCTTTGGTGAGGCTTTCCTGCCGTGCGTCCTCTTCTTCCTTGTGATGACGGCCTTTGTGGGCGATTGCGGTGCGCAGGCGCTGCTGCTGGGTATAACGATCTTCCCGGCTTAGATCTGCGTCATCGCTCAACACAATCAGCAATTCATTCATGCCGATGATAGAACCATCCTCAATGGCCGCGTCTACCTGGGTACTTACCTCATCCAAATGTGACATATCTGCTCCTTAATTCAGCTTCACTTTCGAGAAATCACTGCCCATCAGGCTGACACTGTAGCCGGTCACGTTGCTGCGGGTGGCGAAGAAGGTTTTACCGTTGGCCAGGGCAATCCATGGAGCCTGCTGGTAGAAAATCTCCTGCGCCTGTTGGTACAGTTTCGCGCGCGCGGCCGGGTCGCTGGTCAGCTTGGCTTTTTTCACCAGGCCATCATACCCTTTATCGCACCAGCGCGCGGCATTGGAGCCGGTTTTTATGCTGTCACAACCGAGCAGCGTGTCGGCAAAGTTATCCGGATCGCCGTTGTCGGACATCCAGCCAAACAGTGCCGAATCGTGTTCGCCTTTGCGCATCCCGGAAAGATATTCACCCCATTCATAGGTAGTAATTTTGGCTTTGATGCCTACTTTCGCCCAGTCACTCTGGATCATCTCGGCGATACGGCGCGAGTTCGGGTTATACGGGCGCTGGACTGGCATCGACCACAGCGTCACTTCCGCGCCTTTCTCAAGCCCTGCCTGCTTTAGCAGCGCTTTGGCTTTTTCAGGGTTGTAACCGTAGTCTGCCAAATTACTGTCGTAACCCAGCATTTTCGGCGGCAGCGGTGATTTTGCGACCGAACCGGAACCCATAAACACCGCATTGACGATCGACTTTTTGTCCGTTGCGTAGTTCAACGCCTGGCGTACCAGCACATTATCAAATGGCTTTTTCTCGGTATTAAACGCCAGATAACCGACGTTAAGCGCATCCACAGAATGCAGCACCAAATCTTTGTTCTTTTTGATAACGCCGAACTGCACCGGCGACGGCGCGGGGATAATCTGGCATTCGTTGGTTTGCAGTTTCGCCAGACGGGTTTCCACATTCGGGGTGATGGAGAAAATCAGGTGTTTCGTCGGTACCTCGCCATCCCAATAGTTCGGGTTAGCGACATAGCGGATCAGCGAGTCAACTTTATATTGCTGGAACGCGTACGGCCCTGTGCCAATAGGCCAGGTATCAACATTTTCCGGCGTCCCCTTTTTCATCATCGCGTCGGCGTATTCAGCCGAAAGAATCGAGGCGAAATCCATTCCCCAGTCGGCCAGGAAAGAAGCGTTTGGTTCGTTTAGCTCAAACTGGACGTGATAATCATCAATCTTCTTCACGTCTTTAATCAGTTTATCGAGGCCCGCGTCGGTGAAATATTCGTAATTCCCCTGCGATACTTTGTGATAAGGATTATTTTCATCCTTCTGGCGCATGACCGAGAAAATAACGTCATCGGCGTTAAAATCACGCGTCGGTTTAAAGAATTTATTACTGTTGAACTTCACGCCCTGACGCAGGGTAAAGGTATAGGTTTTACCATCCGGGGAAATAGTCCAGGTGGTTGCCAGAGAGGGGATCGGGGTGTTTTTCTGCGGATCGAAATTTATCAGGCGGTTGTACAGCACCTGTGAGCTGGCAACGAACGACGGCCCCGAACTGGCAATCTGCGGGTTGAATGACTCTGGTGACGCTTCGGAGCAGTAGATAAGGGTGTCATTATTTGCCGCCATCGCGGCCCCTGCCGGTAACAATGCGCTGAGGGCCAGGGCCAGTAGCGTTTTCCCTGTCGGTGTTGGAGACATAGTTATAAGCCTTTTGCTCTTATTATTTGGGGTAATCGAGGCTTAATCACAGCACAAGGGGGTTATTCTGGCAAATAACCAAAATGCATCAGGTTATGCTTACCCAGCAAATTTCGCCGTTTTATTGGCCAATAATTTCACTTAAGAACTTTGTCAAAAAGCAAGCGTTTCACGCGTTTTCAATAGCCAGAGTATTTGCTGTTTTTGGCTTTTCCTCGCCCGTTTATCCCCTTCCCGCCTGCGTTAGAGTAGCGGTGTGAAAAAGTCGATGGGATAAG
>Ga0160444_100771_pt1 | contig 9428 bp, 9 predicted proteins | sample HID1972K_E1MG_FD_108232 | JGI IMG/M metagenome (GOLD analysis project Ga0160444, IMG submission 108232) | Enriched pill bug-associated microbial communities from UW Madison campus, WI, USA - HID1972K_E1 MG | ecosystem: Host-associated > Arthropoda: Insects > Digestive system > Unclassified ... | reverse complement strand
GCGGATGCGAGGCAACGGTAGCGTCCGCAGGCGGCACCGGACAGATGGAACGTCGTCGCCTCCGCCGCGGCCTCCAGCGACGGCGCGTGCTGCCAGGCGTCGGCGCCCATCAACTGGTAGTTGACCCTGTCCCGCAACAACGCCGGGCGCGGCTTGTCGTGCAGCACGTGGTCGAGCCACTGGAAGGTGATGTCCTGCGTGTCGAACAGCGCGACCGGATCGATGTCGTACCCGCCCACGTTGCGCGGCTTGATCGGCGCCTGCGCGCCGAAGTGGTCGTACGGGCCGATCAGCAGGGAATGCGCCGCATCCGGACGATGCCGCAGGTGCTCCTTGAAGTACTGCAATGCGGAGATCTGACCATCGTCGTAGTAGCCGGTGATCGTCAGCACCGGAATGTCGATGCGCGCGAACTCGTCGCCGTAGGGCACCATCGCCTGCCAGTAGGCGTCGTAGGCCGGATGTGAGAGCCAGCGCTGCAGCCACGGGTTCGGCGTGCCGTCCACCCGGTCGATCTCGCGGTACGGGCGGCCACTGGCGTACCAGGCCTCCGGCAGGCGCTGCCAACGTTCGCGATCGGCGTAGACGTCTTCATCCAGCAACCGGTTGCCGGCCACGTAGAACGGCCACGCATAGTTCGCGCTCAGGAAGACGTTGTTCTCCATCGGCAGCCCGAAGCCCGGAATGGCAGCCACGTACGGCACGATGGTCTTCAACGCCGGCGGCATGCGCTTGGCCGCCGCCCAGGCTGCGAAGCCGGAGTAGCTGCCGCCGTACATCGCCACGCGACCATCGTTCCAGGACTGACGCGCGATCCAGTCGACCGCCGCCGATGCGTCTTCGGCTTCTGTCTCGTACGGGCGGATCGCGTCTCCGCCCAGTCGTTTTCCGCGCGCGTCCACCACCACGCCCGCGTAACCGCGCGCCGCTGCCTGCAGGGCGCTCTCGCGATTGGCTGCAGGCGCGGTGTAGATCGTGAACTGCATCGCAGCAGCCAATGGGGATGTGGCGTTCCGGCTCCGCGCCACCACCGCCGACAGCGTGACGCCCGCAGGCGTCCGGATCAGCACGTCCTCGTCGATGACGTAACGCGCGTCCTCGTCCCTGGCGATCAGTGCACCGGCCAACGACGCCGCCGCAAGCACGTCCACGAAGGCCTGACGGCGTGCAAGACCCAGCGCCTCGTCCAGGGTGAGCGTTCCGGAACCGTCGAACGTGGATGCAGCCTCCCGAAGATCGGCCTGCGCGCGCGTCAGATTGCCGCCGAACCAGAACTGGGTCCGCTTCGCCTCGAGGTCATCCATGCCCGCGAAATGGGTTTCGAATGCGGCCGCATACGCCTGGGGGAAGGCCCGGCGCTGATCCGCGCGGGCCTGCGTGTACAGCAGATAGGGCATCCAGCGCTGCCGACGCTCGTGGTCGCCCCGCAAGCCCGCATCGTCCATCACCGCGCGCACGGCCTCGAACGCGGCCTCGTCCTGTCGGGCCGCGATGCGCAACTGCGCGAGGCCCGCCGGGGGCACCTGCACTTCGCCCGCGGCCCGGGCCGACAGCACACGTCCGGACAGGACTGCAATCGCCTGCGCGACGCCCGCCTCGTCCGCCCCCGGCGACGGCTCGAACGCGAATCGCGGGCCCGAGGCCGTTGCCACACCACAGGTCAACAGCAGACCCAGGAGCAGCGAAGCGGACAGCCCCACGCCCCGGCTCACGCGTACTGCGCCGTCTTCACCAGCAGATGCTTGGCGATGCCACCGTGTACGCGGCCGATGGCGCGGAACAGGTGCAGGCTTGCGAACAGCAGCAGCACGCCGGTTGCCGAGACCAGCGGCAGCAGGAACGGCGCCTGTCGCGGAATGTCGATGCCGAACATCCAGACGTTGAGATCGATACCCGGAAGCAGCGCCAGCGGCGCGGCGACCAGTGGCAGCGCGACGCTCAGCAGCGTCACCGTGATCGCGAAGTACACGATGCCCAGCGGCAGCATCAGCAGCATGTACAGCAGCGTGCTCCAGGTGCGGGCGTCGGTGAACATGTCACCGATGCGCTGCAGCCAGTCACGACCGCGCGCCGAGTACAACGGCCGCCGCGGCATGCGCTCGCCGAGCATCACTTCGACCAGGCGGCCCTCGACCAGCGACAGCAGCCGTACCGAGCCGAGGAACAGGATCAACAGCGGAATGCCGACCAGCACGATCACCAGGCCGCCGGAAATCGAGAGGCCCAGCACCACCCACAGGAAGTAGAAGATGCCGGTGGCCAGCGACAGCACCATGTAGAACATCGCCGAGTAGGTACGCGCATCGGCGGCGACGCCGAAGAACCGGCCTGCCAGCGAGGTGCGCGGCTTCGGCGCCGGCGGCCGCAGCGCGGTCTGCACCTTGACCTCGGTGTCGCGGTAGATGTCGGCCACTTCATCGGGCGCGCCGTAGCTCGACGCGACCGAGGCGATGACCTCGGCTTCCGAACGGCCCGTCTGTTCGGCCAGTTCCGAGCGCAGGTACTCCTCGGCGTCGTAGAGCGCGTCCTGCACCAGCGCCGGATCGGCGCCGGCCAGTGCGCGTCGCAATTGCTCCAGGTACTCGGGAATGCTCTGCGGCAGGTTGTGCATGTTCATTCGCGTATCCCCTCCAGGACGGCGTCGACGGAATCCCGTGTGGCCCGCCACGCGGCGGTCCACTGCTGCAGGGTGATCCGCCCTGCCTCGGTGATGCGGTAGTAGCGGCGCGGCGGTCCGGCGACGGACGGCTCCACATGGCTGTCGAGCAGCCCGGCGGCGCTGAGGTTGCGCAGCACCGGATACAGCGCGCTCTGTTTGCCGCTGAGCACGCCGTCGAGCGATTCGAGACGTTTGGCAATCTGGTAGCCGTACATCGGCTCGCCCGCGCTGCCCAGCACCGCCAGCAATGCCAGCGACACCGTGCCCGCGCTCAGTTCCTTCTGGAACTTGCGCAGTTGCAGCTCGCTGTCATCCGGGGCGTCGGCCATGGGCCACCTCCGCTAGGTTGATCCAGATACTAGTGCGGACTTCGCTATAGCGGATGTGCCGGTAGTCACGCGCACCATCGACTCGGCCACAATCGGCACCTGTCTTCCGGGGAATCCATCCATGCGCCAGCCGCCCTGCCACGCCCTGTCCATCACCCTCGCCGCCTGCGTGCTCGCGCTGGCCGGCTGTGCCACGTCGGGCGCGCCGACGACCGTCGAGACCCGCTCGACACAGGAACTGCTCGACGCGTCCACGCCTGCCGACTGGCGTGACCCCGATCCGGCCAACCTGCTGTACATGGATCTCGACGGCGGCCGCGTGGTGATCGAGCTGGCGCCGGCGTTCGCACCCGAGCACGTCGCCAACATCCGTACCCTCGCCCGCGGCGGCTTCTGGAACGGGCTCACCCTGTACCGCTCGCAGGACAACTTCGTCGTGCAGTTCGGCGACATCACCGGGGAAGGCGTACCGGGCCGCCCGATCGGCAGCGCACGTGCGCGACTGCCGGCCGAGTTCGATCGCGCGTCCGCCGGCCTCGCCTTCCACGCGCTGCCCGATCCCGACGGCTGGGCGGCGCAGACCGGTTTCGCCGACGGCTTCCCGGCCGCGCGTGACGACCGCAACGGCGGCGGTCGCGCCTGGCTCGCGCACTGCTACGGCACGCTCGGCGCGGGCCGCGACATGGCGCCCGATTCCAGCAACGGCACCGAGCTCTACATCGTCACCGGTCAATCGCCGCGCCAGCTCGACCGCAACATCACCACCGTCGGCCGCGTGCTGCAGGGCATGGAGCTGCTGAGCGTGCTGCCGCGTGGCACCGGCCCGCTGGGGTTCTACGAGGACCCGACACAACGCACGCCGATCCGTCGCATCCGTCTCGCCTCGGAAGTGCCGGCAAGCGAACGCACCCCGCTGCAGGTGCTGCGCACCGACACGCCGCTGTTCGATGCCGTGGTGGAATCGCGCCGCAACCGCCGCGACGACTGGTACATACAGCCGGCCGGCCACATCGACCTGTGCAACATCAGCGTGCCGGTGCGCACGCCGCCGGCAGGCTGAGCGCGATGCGCATCGAGACCGGACGACTGCTGTTGCGCCCGCACACGATCGAGGACTTCGACGCGCTGCGCGCGATGATCCGCGACCCCGAGGTGATGCGGCACATCACGTCGATCGTGCCCAGCGACGAGGACATCTGGAACCGGCTGCTGCGCTACATCGGCCACTGGACCGCATTCGGCTTCGGCATCTTCGCGGTGATCGAACGCGAGACCGGCCGCAACGTCGGCGGCGCAGGATTTGCGGACTTCCGTCGCGGGCTCGGGGATGCGTTCCAGGCGTCGCCGGAAGGCGCCTGGGTGTTCGCGAAAGAAGCCCACGGGCGCGGCATTGCGTCGGAAGCCACGCAGGCGATGCATGCCTGGTTCGACGCGCAGCCCTTCGGCGGGCGCAGCGTCTGCATCATCAATCCGGACAATGCGCCTTCGCGCCGGTTGGCCGGCAAGCTCGGCTATGTCGAAACCGGTCCGGCGCAGTACCACGACCAGACCACGCTGACCTTCGAGCGGATGCGGCCGGGCTGAGCGGCGGCGTGCCGGGGCGATGGTCCGCGACGTGACCGCGCTGTCGTCACGTCGGCTTTCCGCTTCGCTGCCTAGCCTGCCTGCACGCCTCCCCGGATACACAAGGAACCGACATGCCCATGCTCCGCATCCGCCTCACCGGCAGCGACGACACCGCGCGCGCGGTGATCAATCTCCTGTCGAGCGTGGAGGGCATCGAGCACGTCGAGGAGATCGACGATCTGATGTCGCACATGGACGATGCCGATTCCAGCTCGGCCGGTCTCAGCGATGTCGCCGGACCGAAGATGCACGAGATCGAAGTCGAGATCGGCAATCCCTCGACCGAGCGCAAGCTGCGCGAAGCGATCGAGGCGCTGGCCTTCGATCTCGACGCGGTCGTCGAGTTCGAGACCGAAGAAGAAGGCTGAGCCCGCACGCGGGTCGCGGCGGCGGGCCCGCTGGATTCAGCTCGCCGCCGGCAATGCCTCGATCAGCTTCGCCATGCGTTCACGCTGCGCCGCATCCGGCAAGCGACCACGGCCCGCGCCGAGATTGTCGATGAGGTTCGAGGCGCGACTCGTTGCCGGCGTCACGCAGGTGACGGCCGGATGCGACAGCACGAACTTCAGGAAGAACTGGCCCCAGGTGGCCGCATCGAACTCCGCGGCCCAGTCCGGCACCGGCGTTTCGCCGACACGACGCCACAAGCGCGTCCGCCCGAACGGTGCATACACCAGCACACCGATGCCGCGCTCGGCGGCCAGCGGCAGGATCGTCTCCTCGACATCACGGTTGTCGATCGCGTAATCCACGCCGATGAAATCCAGCGGCTCGTTGCGCATCGTCTCGATCAGCTTCGGATAGGCCGGCTTGCTGGTCGAGGTGACGCCGATGTAGCGCACGCGCTTGGCGTCCTTCAGTTCCTTGAGGATGCCGAGCTGGGTCGGCACGTCGCCGAGGTTGTGGACCTGGATCAGATCGATCGTGTCGCGGCCGAGGCGCGCGAACGAGGCTTCGATCTGCGCGCGTGCCGCGGCCGGGTCGGCCTTCGCATCCGCCTCGCGGCCGGCGACGTTGACCTTGGTCGCCCAGAACACGCGATCGGCGACGCCGAGGTCCTGCACCGCCTTGCCGGCGACTTCTTCCGACGCGCCGTAGCTGGGCGCGGTATCGAACACGGCGCCGCCCTGGTCGACCAGCGTGCGCAGCACTTCATTGAGCGCGGACGCATCGTCGCGCGCGGTCGACGAAAACGTCGCCGAGCTGCCGAGACCGACCACGGGAATGCGCTGGCCACTCGACGGAATGGGGCGCGTCAGCAACGGCGCGGGCGTGGCGGCGAACAGCGTGCCGGGCAATGCCAGCGACAGGCCGGCACCGAGTGAGAGTTTCAGGGCATCGCGACGGGTGACCATGGCGTCCTCCTTGCATGGATGGCGCAGGCGCAGGCCTGCGTCGTGAACCGGCGCGGTGTCGGAATCGCGCTGCGCGCCCGGAATGCCGGCTTGAACTGCGGCGCCCCGAGTCTGCAGGACCCCACCGCGCCGGGCAACCGACGCGCGCTCAAGGCAATCAGCCGCGGCGACGCCGCCGCCACAGCGCACGCAGCACGGCGAACAACGCGATACCCACGATCGCCAACGGGAACAGGAACGCAGTCGCGCGGATCGTCCAGGCGGTGCCGGTGGCGAGCGTGCCGCCGAACTCGCGGAACGCGGCGCCGATCTCGCTGCGGCCCTGTTCGCCGTCGCGCGCGCGCAGTTGCACGGTCAGCAGTTGCGTGTCGATCCGGCGGCGGTGCTGGGCACCATCGCGACGCGCGGCTTCGATCTGCGCCTCGGTTGCGGCGATGCGTTCCGACAGCGCGATCATGTCGGCCACCGACAGGTCGCGCCGCGCTTCGAACTCCTGCAGCCGCGCCATCTCCTTCGTCAACCGGTCCTGCTCGGTGGTGTTGTCGCGCACGACGATCGCGAGATCCTCGGCGCGCGTGCTGCGTTCGCCGGCCACGCCGCCCTCGCCCGCCAGCGCGATCATCGGTTCGATGCCTGCCGGCGCCATGCGCAGCACCGCACGCGCGAATGGCCGGTCGCCGGCAGACTGCTGCGCTTCGATCAGCGTGCACGCACCGAAGCGCGCATCGCGGCACGCGGTCTGGATCGCCTGCAAGCGCGGCAGGATCGTGTCGCGGTCGAGCTGCACGCCGACGCTGTGCTCGTAGGCCAGCAAGGCGCCATCGGCGTTTCCGGTCGGTGCATTGCCCGCTTCCGAATAGGCCATGCCGTTCGCATTGGCGCCCGGGTCCGAGCAGCCGCTCGTCAGCGCGGCCGCGAGCACGACTGCACCGGCCCAGCGCAGATGCACGCGCGTCACAGGCGCGCCCCATCGATCTCCACGATCTTCAGCGATGCGAGATCGATTCCATCGACGCAACGCACGTTGACGCAGGCCATCTGTGTACCGTCCGGACCGACGCCGCGGCTGTACGGCGCGATGCCGCAGGTCCCGCAGAAATGATGCGCGATGGCGTGGGTGTTGAAGCGATAGGTCTGCGGCGTGCCGCTGCCGGTTTCGCGCAATGCGTCAGCGGCCGCGAATGCCAGCAGGCCGCCGCGCCGACGGCACATCGAGCAGTTGCAGTCGTAGACCTCGGCGATCTCGCCATCCAGTTCGAACGCCAGGCTGCCGCAGTGGCAGCGCCCCGTATGCGCCATCGTCGTCTCTCCGGTTGTGCGGCGGGATTATGCACTTCGTGAGGGGCCCGGCACCTGCGTCCGACCCACGCGCGCACGGCCGAGCGCCCACAGCGCAGCGGTGACGCACAGCCAGGCCAGCAGCCACGGCCAGGCGCGGCCCGGGCGTTTCGCGGTGATCGTGTGGCGCGTTGTATCCGATGCGCGCACCAGCGCGTGCGTGGCGCTCTGCAACGAAGCGACGTGCAATCCCAAGGCGGTCTTTTCGGCATGCACCAGGAACGGCCAGCTGCCGGAGGCGGCTTCAACGCGATGCCAGCCCGCGACACTCGGCCAGATGCCGGCGCAGCCGTTCGCAGCGGGATCGGGGACCGGCGCCGACGTCGCGCCGTCGGGCGCATGGACGCGTGCATCGGCGTCCAGTCCGCAGACCATCGAGCGCGCGCCGACACGGAATTCGCCGTCGAAACGTGGCGGCTGCACGTCACCGGCGCGCGCGAGCGTGCCTGCCCAGCCGCTCCACAACCCTGCATGCAGATCCGCGCGGCCGGCCAGTGGCAGTTGCCAGCTGTCGGCGAGCGTGACCACACCGAGACGCCCCTGCCCGACCGCCTGCCAGTGCATCATCCCGGACGGCGCATTGCCCTGCGCCGGCACGCCACCGGACAGCGGCAGATAGGCGAGCGTCGGTACCGCTTCGCCGGCCAGCAGCGGATCGAAGGGCACGTCGTCGCTGCCCGGCCCCATCCACGCGCGCAGACGTGCGACATCGTCGGGGCCGACGTCCGGCGGCCAGTCGACGGCGCGTCCGGTCTCGATCGTCAGGCCAGCGCTGCGCAACCAGCCCCGCAGCGCCGCGGATGGCGCCTGCGGCGCATGGATCAGCACGCCCAGGCCATCGCGCACGGCCGTCAGCAACGATGCACGCGCGCCGGCGCCGAGGCCGTCCCAGGCGCGTGCGTCGAGCAGCACCAGATCCTGCTGCGCGAGCGATGCGGCATCGAGGGCCGGCGCATCGCCGACGCCCGCGCCGCCGCCGAAGGTCGTGCGCCAGCGCAAGCGCAGGCCCGCATCCTCCGCCCAGCGACGCAGCGCGCGCATGTCCGGATTCGGAGCGCCGGCGATCAGCAGCACACGCAGCGGCGCTGCCGCGTCGACGATCACCGGCACCTGCACGCGCTCGATCTCGCGTGCGTCTGCGTCGTGCAAGACGACATCGAACAGCGTCGCGCCTGCCTCGCGCGCGGTCGCGTCCAACCGGAAACGCCCGGCGTCGTCGGTCTCGACGTTCGAGACGAGGCGGCCTGCGGGATCCATCAGCGAGACGCGTGCCGCCTCGATCCCGGCCAGCCGGCCGTGCACCTCGAAACGCGCACCGGCGCCGACGTGCTCAGGCGCACTGAGTTCGACGAATCCGACCGGCGCGTCGGCAGGTAGGAACGCCAGCGCGCGACCGTCGACCGCATCGCGATCACGTGCTTCCAGCCCATGACCGACGACGACCAGTGCGTGCGCATCGGCATGCCGACGCAGCGCGGTCGCCAGATCCGGCATGCGTTCGGCGCCCGGTGGCACGTCACCGGATTCCGGCAGGGCGACGACGGTCCCGGCGGCCGGCACCGCGAGACCTTCAGCGCCGGCGGTCAGCACGGCGAGCGTGCCGCGCTCGACCGCAACGGGCGGCGGCAGCAGCCCGCGGAACAGCAGGACTGTCGACACCAGCGTCAGCGCGACGAGCGCGCACGTGCGCCAGACGGCAGGACGCGCGTCGGGCGTCGCACGCAGATGTCCCACCACCAGTCGCAGCACCGCGAGCGCGGCAGCGACGACGAGCACGATGAGCAGCCAGCGATCCGGGTTCATGGTGCGTCCGCCTGCAAGGCTTCGAGATAACGCGCGCCCATCGCATCGGGCGCAGCGCGCCGCGCGGGCGCCGGCAGCGGTCGCTGCAGCACGCGCCACAGCTGTCCACGCAGCGCCTGCCGGCAGTCGACGCAGGCCGCGTCGCGGCGCAGTGCATCGACGGCGGCCAGCAACGCAAGCGGATCGTCGACCTGCCGCGGATGCGCCTGGGCCCAGCCGATCAACGCATCGAGATCCGGCGCATCGTTCCAGGCGAGCGCGCGCCAGGCGTTTGCGGGTGCTGCGTCGGTGTCCACGCCGGGTGCGGGCACGGCGCGC
>Ga0160444_100767_pt1 | contig 9487 bp, 9 predicted proteins | sample HID1972K_E1MG_FD_108232 | JGI IMG/M metagenome (GOLD analysis project Ga0160444, IMG submission 108232) | Enriched pill bug-associated microbial communities from UW Madison campus, WI, USA - HID1972K_E1 MG | ecosystem: Host-associated > Arthropoda: Insects > Digestive system > Unclassified ... | reverse complement strand
GGACGATATGGTCGGTATCGTTCGCTTTAACAAAGACGACTGCGTGCGGTCCGCGCTCTGCCAACGTACATTACACGCCTACAACTGAGTCTGGTTTGCCGAAAATAAAGCCCGCGAAATGCGGGCTTTGCTGTTTCTGAGGCGGGGTATTGTTGCCTGATAGCGCTGCGCTTTTCAGGCCTACGGCCCCTGTCGCCAGCCGAGACGCATCTCAATCGTTTTGGCGCTGGATTGTGCCAGTTTGCGTAGGTCCGGCTGAGTCTGATCGACTTTACTAGCCGGGACGACAATCGATACGGTAGCCCGGCAGACGCCACTGGTGTCACAAATCGGTGACGCGATACACGCCACAGAGAAGTCTGATTCGTTGGCCTGAATCGACAGACGCTGTTGCAGCGCGACGGCGGCACTTTGCGCCAGCAGGTGCGGATCGGTTTCTGCCCGACCTGTTGGCGAGGGTGGGGCGGAAGTGGTGAACAATTCGATACGCTCATGTTCACTGAGATGGCCGACCAGCAGGCGTCCGGAAGCCGACCAGTTCAGTGGGATTCGAGTGCCGACTTTCGATGACACATAAAAATGGTCACGCCCTTCGGCCATCGCCAGCACCACCATTTTATCGTTGTCTCTACCGCAAATCTGGATCACTTCACCGCATGTCTCGCTCAAGTTTTCCATCTCCTGGGCGGCGACGGTGAGCAGATCCAAATGACGACTATAGGAAAGCCCGTAATAGTACAGCCGTGGCCCCAACCAGATCAGTCCATTTTTCTGGCGTTCGAGCATGGATTTACTGACCAGATCATCCACTACTGAATAAATAGTAGAGAGCGGAGCGCCTGCCTCTTTAGCCATTTCATAACAGGTGAGTGGGTGTTGATGCTGTTGTAATAAATCCAGAACCTGTAATGCCCGATCGATACCGCTGGTACGCGCACGTTTTTGTGGGGGCGAAAGTCCGTCTGTTTCAGTGCTCATGATCTCTTCCTTCTGCGCATTGACGGGTTAATCTGGCCAGCGTAGTGCGGCCTGCTGACGCTGCAATATGTGTTGCTCAAAGGGGGTAATTATCGCTTCCTTTGATTGCTGTGCAAGATTGAGTTCATCCAGGATTCGCTCCAACACGGTATATTCTTGTTCATGATGCAGGTTACAGGGGTCGAGATAGATATAGCCTTTTTCTGCCTCGTGATCACGCACAATGATGGCGGGGTGGCCCGCTGACAGAAGGTGGCTTAAATCCCATGCGCTTATCTTTGCTTTCTGCGGATCAATAACGATTTTACATCGCTCCAGTGGATTACCTGTTGGATCGGCAACTAACGACACCTTAATCCCTGGTTTTTCCTGCAGGCCGTCGCGCCATATCTGCAAGGCCTGCGTTTCACGCTGACGAACCGCTTGATGGTCGCGCTTTTTCCAGGCCTGAAGTGCAGCCACTACGCCATAAATACTCTCTTTGCCGACTTTCATGCCCCGGCCAATGCCGCGGTTTTGCAGCCAGGCGTTGCGTATCAGTGATTTTCTTCCGGCAATAATGCCGGATGTTGGGCCCCCCAGAAATTTATGCCCGGAGTATATGACCACGTCGGCACCGTCACGCAAGAAACGCTGTAAATCATATTCTGATGCGGCATCGACGATCACCGGGATGTCACGCGCGTGGCAGATTTTACAGAACAGGGACAGTGGTAATTGCCCGTGATCAACCACGTGGTGCGAAACAACATACATAGCGGCAACGGTGCGCTCGGTGATGCTGTTTTCCAGATGATACGGTGAACATTGTGTCGCCTGGCCAATAGCCACGCACTTCGCCCCGGTCAATTTGACTGCCTGGTCGACGGAAGCGCCGTAGTTCACCAGATGCCCGGCCTGCACCAGCACTTCGTTTTGCGGAGTGTGGATATCCGGTAATTGCTCGATCGCCAGCAGATTGTCTTTGGTGATACAGCCCGCAATCACCATCGAAATCGCCGCTGCGCTGGAAGAGGTAATAAAGCCGGCTTCGGCGCCCGTTATTTCAGCGATGACTCCGTTGGCGTAGCGCTGCAACTCTTCCATTTTAACGAACTCGGGCAAAATCTTCTGCATCGCGGCGATAGCTTCAGGGACGACGATGGAGGCACCAAGATAGGTCATAGTGCCCGCCACATTGATAAGCGGGGTGAGGTGGAGTTCGCGACTCAATTCATTGTTTCTCATCTTTTACAGTTTCCTGGTGTTACTCAAAGGCGACGATGGCTTCAATTTCGACAGTAATTTGCGCGGGCAAAGAGGAAAAACCGACTGCCGAACGGGCGTGAATACCCTGTTGACCAAAAACACTGACCAGGAGATCGGAACAGCCGTTGATCACTTTCGGGTGCTCGGCGAATTCACTGTCCGCATTGACCATCCCGAGCAATTTCACCACTTGCTTCACGCGTCCTAAATCCCCCAGCGCTTCATGCATGACCGCCAGCAGGTTGATGCCCGTAAGCCTGGCGTGCTGGTAGGCTTCTTCTACTGAAACATCTCTGCCGACTTTTCCTTGATGCTTTCTATTGTCCGCTTCCACGGGACCCTGTCCGGAGAGAAACAGTAAATTGCCCACAATCACGTGGGAGCTAAAATTCGCTATCGGCGCAGGTGACGCGGGCAGCACGATGCCTTGCTCTGCCAGACGTTGATAAGTAATTCCCTGCAAAGTATCCGTGGTCATGATCAGTTCCTACCCCTGGTGATTGAGTTCATGCAGGCGGACGCAGCTTACCCAGTGCTCGTCGTTCACCTGTTGTTCTTGCGGAATGTTCTGGGCACATGCGTCAGTGGCACTTGGGCAGCGGGTACGAAATACGCAGCCAGATGGCGGAGATATAGGGCTTGGAATATCGCCTTTGAGCACGATGCGCTGTTTCTTTTTCGTTGGGTCCGGTATCGGGGCGGCGGAAAGCAGCGCTTGGGTGTAGGGGTGGCGTGGGCGGGAATACACCTCTCGACAGGGGCCTCGCTCCATAACGCGACCTAAATACATGACGATGACCTCGTCACACAAATACTCGACGACGCTGAGATCATGGGCAATAAAAAGCAGCGTTAGCCCGAGGGATTCCTGCAATTCACCGAGTAAATTCAGTACCTGCGCCTGCACTGACACATCCAGCGCAGAAACGGATTCATCCGCCACAATAAAATCTGGCTCCACGGCAATGGCCCGGGCGATGCCGATGCGCTGACGTTGACCCCCTGAAAATTCATGAGGGTAACGATCCGCATGTTCCGGCTGTAGCCCGACTTGAATCAGCAACGCCTCGATGCGCTTTTTACGTGCTTCACCTGTCGGAAAACCGCAGGTATTCAGCGCTTCGGCGATGATTTGCGCCACTTTCATTCGTGGATTGAGGCTGGAAAACGGATCCTGAAAGATTATCTGCATTTTTTGGCGATAACGTTTCATCGCTTTTGGCGGGAGCGCCAGCACATCGGTATCGTCAAAAAACACTTTGCCGGAGGTGGGTTCCAGCAGACGTAAAATTGCTCGTCCGGCGGTGGTTTTCCCTGAACCCGATTCGCCGACCAGCCCCACGGTGCTGCCACGTTTTATATCGAAGGTGAGCGATTCAACCGCGTGAACTGTGCGCCCATCCGGCGTTTTAAAATACTGGCACAACCCTTCGACGCGTAATAACGGCAGGGATGGGGTGGTTAATATTTCACTCATGATGGTCACTCCAGATACAACGCGACAATGCGCCATTGCGTGTGGGCAGGAGTTTTGGGCGCTCCGTCAAACAGGCATTGCTGACATGTTCACAGCGGGGAGAGAACGCACATCCTGCGGGCAAGTTGCTTAACGGCGGGACTGAGCCCGGGATAGCATAAAGTTGTCCGCGAGAGGTTTCTGAGGCAGCCACATGATTATTGGGCGTGCAGGCCAGTAGCCCGCGGGTGTAGGGGTGCTGCGGATGAGCGAATAGCGTATCGACCGGAGCGTGTTCCACAACGCGTCCGGCATACATAACCACCACATCCTGGGCGATTTCCGCCACCACACCAAGATTATGCGTGATGAAAATCATGCTCATTCCCATCTCACGCTGCAGGTTTTTGAGCAAATCGAGTATTTGTGCCTGAATAGTGACATCCAGCGCTGTTGTGGGTTCATCGGCAATCAGTAGCGAAGGATTGCAGGAGAGGGCCAGGGCTATCATCACGCGCTGACGCATCCCGCCTGACATGCTGTGGGGATAATCATCAATACGCGTCGCGGCGGCGGGGATCTCGACTTTTTCCAACATTTGAATAGCCCGGCGGCGCGCGTCCTGTTTGGACATGGGCTGATGCAGGGTGATCATTTCCATGATTTGTTCGCCGACCGTGAACAGTGGGTTCAGGCTGGTCATCGGTTCCTGAAAAATCATGGCAATCTCTTTGCCGCGGAGGGTCTGATACTGCGCAGGCGTAAAAGTATCCAGGCGCAAATTCTCCTGTTTACGGTTGCGGTAAAGAATTTCGCCTCCGGCTATCCGCCCATTTTTTGCCAGCAACCCCATGATCGATAAGCTGGTAACCGATTTTCCCGAACCGGATTCGCCGACGACGGCCAGCGTTTGTCCACGCTTCAAGTCAAAGGTGACACCATCAACCGGCATCACACTTTGACGCTTCTGGTCAAAACAAATTTGCAGTTCGTTGACCGACAAAATGACATCGTCATGATGGGCTGACGTCATACATGCCCCCCGCAGGTGCAACGCGTGGTGGTCTCAGTAGGCTGATAGCGTGAGGCTTCCCAGAATTGAGCCCCAAGTACGGTAAAGCGGGGATCAAATACCTGCTTCAGCGCACTTGGCACGCCTTTAGAATCACGTACCACCAAATCAGAATCGTTCAAATCGAATAGGGTGAAGTTGGCGCGATCCCCTGATTGCAGACCGTTCGGGTAAGGGCGATTGATAACCTGGCGCGGACGGGTGCTGGAAGCATGGATAACATCCACAAGCGGCATACCGAGCGACAGCAACTTCGACATGGTGGTGGACATATCCCATACGGAGCCTGCCATCGAGCGCTTATGAATATCAGTGGAAATGGTGTCAGGTAGCAGCTTATTACCCAAGGCCGCTTTGGCCACATCGAAGGAGAAGGAGGCCCCGCCGTGGCCGACATCCATCACCACACCCCGTGCCTGGGAAGTTTCCACCAGGCGATAGAGTTCTTCGTCTTCGAGAATTGAGCCGCCGATTTTGCCATTAAAGCAGTGGGTAATAATGTCACCTTCGCCCAACTCTTTCAGCACATCGTCGTACAATGGCAGCGGTTCACCGACGTGAACCATAATGGGTAATTTGAGGATTCGACCCAGTTTTTTGGCGAGTTTGACCGGGGCGATATCCCAGCCTCCCGTGATGGTCCCACTGGCACGGACTTTTAAACCGACGATTAAATCGCGGTTGGCTTCGACCGTGGCGGCAATGCGGTCAACATCGACCGAGGCCAGTCCGGTTAATTCGCTAACGCGGTTACAAGCGACCAGGCCAATGGATCCCAGATTCAAAAACGCAAAAATGTCTTCACTGGCCGATTCTATTATCAGCTCGCGTAAGCCATGGAAGTTCGCCTCCCCTGCGGAACCGGCATCGACCAGCGTGGTGACGCCACGCGACAGGCCGCATACTTCGGGCTTAATAGAGATATCGGTGCCGCCATACCAGATGTGGGTGTGTAAATCTGTCCAACCCGGCGACAGCCAGCTGCGGTTGCCGTTGATTATCTTAACGTCACGGGTTGGACGGATATTTGCCGCAGCGTGCATCACGCGTCCGTCGCTACCAATCAAAATATCTACACAGCCGTTTTCGGTTTGTGGCATCGCCGCCGCAAAGCCAATTGGCTTCACTGCCTTGATCAATAACGCTTCTTGAATTTGTGTATTGTCAGTATTCATCAGGCACCTTTTGCAAGTCGAGGATCGAGTAAGTCGCGCAACCCATCGCCCAGTAACTGGAGCGACAGAACGGTAATCACAATGGCAAGACCGGGGAACAGCATGATCCAGCTGGCCTGATCCATATATTGACGGCCCTGGCTTATCATCGTGCCCCAAGTTGGAATATCCGGCGAAACGCCGACGCCCAGGAAGGACAGACCGGCCTCCGCCAGAATGGCGTTGGCAAAAATAAACGTACACTGCACTAACAGTGGCGACGTCAGGTTGCGCAGAATATGACGATATAAAATCACCGGTGTTGGTACGGCCAGAGCTTTGGCGGCTTCAATGTACGGCAGTTCACGGATGACCAGAGTCGATGCGCGAATCACCCTTGCCATTCGCGGCGTGTAAACAATCCCCAACGCGATAACTACGTTCGTAGAGGAGGGGCCAAGTGCGGCGACCAGTGCAATTGCCAGCAGGATGTCCGGGAACGCCATCATGGCATCAATCAGTCGTGAAAGAGGGGCATCTAATGCGCGGAAATATCCTGCAAGTAAGCCGAGTAATACGCCGGTGATAGAGGTGAAAACCACCACGGAAATGCCCACGCTTAACGACGTTTGTCCGGCGAACAGGATTCTGGAAAAGACATCCCGCCCTAGTTCATCGGTACCCATAATATGGAGCAGGTCCGGGGCCTTAAGACGATGGATAATGGCCAGTTGGCCAGGATTGAAAGGCGCAAGCCAGGGTGCCAGCGCGGCGCTGACGACAATCAGGCCGAGTAAAACCGCGGCAATGGCAGTCGTCGGTCGCGACATTAACTGCCAGAAAAAGGAATCCTGGCGTGCGCTTGTGTTTACAACGAGTGAAATAGACATCAGTAACGTACCCTCGGATCAATCCACAGATACAACATATCGACCGCGAAATTCATCAGCACATACAGGCCAGAAATGACCAGCAACGTACCCTGAATAACGGGATAATCCCTGCGTAATACCGCCGAAACGGTGAGGCTACCGACGCCTGGGATACCAAATACTGTTTCGGTGACGATCGCGCCCGAAATAAGCAGTGCGGCGGTCAGTCCGATAACGGTTACTACGGGGATGAGCGCATTTTTAAATGCGTGTTTTACCACCACGCGATACTCGGACATCCCTTTAGCCCGCGCGGTACGTACGTAATCATCATTCAGTACATCGAGCATACTGGCGCGGGTAAAACGCATAATCAGGGCTGAACACACCGCACCCAATGAAAGTGCAGGTAGCAACAGATGATTCATTCGTTCGCCAAAGGTGGCCGTGGGGCCGCCATAGCCTGAGGTATCGAACCAGCCGAGTTTGACGGCAAAGAACTGAATAAAGAGCAGGCCCAGCCAGAAAGAGGGAATACTGGCTGAAAGCATGGCCACGGATGTGGCGATTTGGTCGAACCATGATCCGCGGTAGTAAGCGGATAAAATCCCGACAGGTAGAGCGATAAGCGTCGCTACCAGCAACGCCATCAGCGTCAGGAAAAAGGTCGGTTCAGCCCGCTGCCACAGAGCTTCTGTCACCGGGATATTCAGGAATATAGAGCGACCTAAGTCTCCATGCAGCACCCCGATTATGTAGTGAAAAAACTGCTGCCACAGTGGGGCATTTAACCCCATCTGATCGCGCAGGGCGGCAATATCAGCGCCGGTTGCATCAGGTCCTAACATAACCGCAGCAGGATCGCCGGGCGTAATATGGACAATCAGAAACACGAGGCTAATGACAATAGCCATCACGACGGCCATGCCAAATAAACGATGTAACGTTGAACGTATCATCCAGAACCTCTGCGTGTTATTGGGTGAGATAGGCATTCCAGAAATACGGCCATGGCGCAGGCGTGACGCCCTGTAAACGCGGGGACTGCGCGGCCAGGGCATTAAAGTTTCCGACTTTAAACATCGGCACGTCTTCATAAATGGCTTTCTGCACATTGGCCCATAAGGCTATGCGCTTTTGCGGATCTGTCTCGCTATTAAAAGCCTGTAAGGCAGCATGTTTTTTATCGGTGCTCCACCAACCTGGTGAGGTGTCAGACATGATGCCGGTCAGTGAAGGTTCTGGCAGGAAAGGGCTGTGGCTGATGTACATATCCCAGCGCGCAGGGTTCGCGCGGTTTTGAGTCAACGATGCCCATTCCTGAACATCAAGCTGGACTTTAAATCCTGCGGCTTCCAGGTAGGCCTGAGCCACCTGCGCAAGCTTGTAGTGGAACTCATACTGGCGGCTGGTCAGAATGCGCAGCGGCTGACCCTGATAATTTGCCTGCTTCAACAGTTGCTGTGCTTTGGCGGTATCGCCCATTGACCGATAAAGCGACGTATCCTCTTCGGTATGCCAGATATTTCCTTTGGGGTACATCGCGCCATCAAGGGTGAAAAACTCAGGGGAACCGAACGCTGCAGTCATCATATCTTGCGGTGCCAGTGCGGCCTGAATAGCTTTCCTTATCAGAATATTCGACGCCACCCCTTGTTTGGTGTTCATGACAAATACTGGCCAACCGTAGGGTTTCAGCAGGACAGGTTTATCTTTTCCACCCTGTATCTTGTTAAAGGATTCCACCGGCAGCGAGTCGACATACTCAAACTGACCGGAAATCGCACCTTCAACACGCGTATTGGGATCGGTGACCGGCACAAAACGGATCTCATCCAGATACTGCTTACGTGCGCCGCCGTAGCCATCGGGAGCACCCTCCAGGTTGTGATAACCCACAAATCGAACCAGTTGAATAAAGCGATCGGGTTGATGGGATTTTAATTGGTAAGGCCCAGTACCTATGAACGTGGTCAATGGAGATTCTGTGGTTTGCGCCTCCGGCATGATGACAGCCGCTGAATTGTTAAGTGACAGCAGTGCCAGCATCGGCGCATAGGGCTGGTTCAGAACAATTTTGATGGTGTAATCGTCGGGCGCGGAGAGTTCGGTAATTTTTTCTGCGGTCTGACGTCCACGACTGGAAATTTTCTCCCAGCGTTGTAATGACGCGAGTACATCTTTTGCCGTCATCGGCTGGCCATTATGGAATGTAACGCCATGACGCAGTGGGATCACATACGTTTTGCCGTCGTCAGAAAGGGTTGGCATTGCGTTGGCGAGCAGCGGAATCACTTGGCTTTTGCCGTTAAAGGTATATAGCGTTTCGAAAATGTGTTGGGTAATGGTTCCCACCAGGTCAGCGGTCGAGACCATCGGGTCAAGGGTGGGAGGCTCGCCAATCATGGCGACATTGATAATGCCGCCTTTCGCAGGCTCACTTTGTGCGGAAACACTTACACAGCTTAACGTCAGTAAGGCGACAAGGGTGTACCGTAATATTTTGCGCATGTATTGTTACCCTGTTTCACAATTATGGAATATATGTTTTATTTGTGTAACCGGGATGTAAAATTGCAGTTTCCGAAAAGGGGGTCAAATACTTTTGGTCCCGTATTGTATTTTCTGAATCTGATTCACATTTTGGGGTGGTTTTTGAGCGAAAAGCGAAGGAAGGGTAGGCAAACCGTGTAAGGCAGCGCGAAGC
>Ga0160444_100765_pt1 | contig 9516 bp, 10 predicted proteins | sample HID1972K_E1MG_FD_108232 | JGI IMG/M metagenome (GOLD analysis project Ga0160444, IMG submission 108232) | Enriched pill bug-associated microbial communities from UW Madison campus, WI, USA - HID1972K_E1 MG | ecosystem: Host-associated > Arthropoda: Insects > Digestive system > Unclassified ... | reverse complement strand
GCAGACATTGAGCACATGCGCCTCGCCGGCCGCGACGCTCAGCACGCCGTAACCGGCGAGTCGCCGGTCGACATGCAGCACCCAGGCCGGATACGCCGCGCGCAGGCAGTCGTCGAAGATCCCACGCGTCCACGGAAACGGATACGCGCGCAGCTCGATCTCCATGATCGCGTCGACATCGCTCGCACGCATCGGACGCAGCGCCCAGTCGCGCGCCGCAGCCGCAACTTCCGGAATTGCCTGCGTGTCGGGCTCAGCCGCCATGGCGGCGCAACCGGCGCAGGCGCGGCCACAGGGCGCGTTTGGCCGACGCCGACCGCAGCTCCGACAACGCGCCGAGACTGCGCACGAATGCGAAGGCGCCGTCGCCATCGCGGTGCAGGCCGGCGGCACGCAGCAAGGGGTCGACCAGCGGATCATCCGGCAACACCTGTCCGGGCACCTGCACGCGATAGCGATCAAGGCCCAGCGCCTCGAGCGCCGCGATCTGCAGCGCGTCCCAGCTCACGAGGCGGCCTCCGCGCCTCCGCGGCGGCGCAGCAGCCACAGCGCTGGACCCGAAAGCGCGTACAGCACTGCGGCGACGAGCAGGGTCTTGGGCGGATCCACCCACAGTGCGATCAGGATGCCCACCGCCACCACCAGCGCGACAAACGGCACGCGATCGGACTTGGGCCCGGTGCCGCTGCCCTTGAAGCTGGTGTAGCGGATACGGCTGACCATCAGCAGGCCGCAGACCACGGTGACCGCCAGCGCGACATAGCGCAGCGCGTCGCCGGTGAAATCGAGCTCGTGGCAGGTCCAGACGAAACTCGCCATCAGGCCCGCCGCCGCCGGACTCGCCAGACCCACGAAATAGCGCTTGTCGACGGTCGCCACCTGGCTGTTGAACCGCGCCAGACGCAGCGCCGCGCAGGCCGCATAGAGGAACGCGCCGAGCCAACCGATCTTGCCGAGCGTGGTGCCGTCGAGACGCATCGCCATCAGCGACCAGTGGTACATCACCAGCGCCGGCGCCAGGCCGAAACTGATCAGATCGGCCAGCGAGTCGTACTGCACGCCGAACTCGCTCTGGGTATTGGTCAGGCGCGCGACCCGGCCGTCGATGCCATCGAGGATCGCGGCGACGAAGATCGCGATGCAGGCGGCACTGAAACGCCCCTGTGACGCGGCGATGATCGCGAAGAATCCTGCGAACAGACCGCCGGTCGTGAAGAGGTTGGGCAGCAGGTAGATGCCGCGGCCGCGGCGCGGGGTCGGGTCGGGTGCGCTCATGCGGGGAGTGTAGCGCCTGCGTCGGGCCGCCCGGCGACGGCGGTTGCGCGTGCGCCTGGGGAGTGCTGCAATCGCCGCCACATTCGTGCACCTGCCGGGGACCACCATGCGCCGCACTTCCGTGATCGCCCTTGCACTGCTCATCGCGGCCGCGCCCCTCGCCGCCAGCGAGGTCTACAGCTGGAAGGACGCGCGCGGAGTGACCCACTACTCGCAGACGCCGCCGCCCGCCGGCACGCCGTTCGAAGTGCGCAACGTGCACGGCACTGCCGCCTCGTCCTCGCCAGCCACGCCTGCACCGGCCGCCGCACCTGCGGCCGCGGCGACCACCGCGAACGCCAGCGGCGACAACACCCAGTGCGAACTCGCCCGGACCAATGTCGCCGCGCTCCAGGGCGAAGGCGCGGTGCAGCAGCTCGGCGCCGATGGCAAGCCGCGCGAACTCGTCGGCAACGAACGCGCCGACCAGCTCGCACTGTCGGAAGCCGCGGTCCGCGCCTACTGCCGCTGAAGCCCGGCCGGCAGGCCGGGACGTGCGGAGCGCGTGGCACACTATCGCCCCCCGTTCCCAGCCAGAAGCCGCCGATGCGCCTGTCGCAGTTCCATCTCCGCACCGAGAAAGAAACGCCCGCCGATGCCGAGGTCACCAGCCACAAGCTGATGCTCAAGGCCGGCATGCTGCGCAAGCTGGGCGCCGGTCTCTACACGTGGTCGCCGCTGGGTCTGCGCGTGCTGCGCAAGGTCGAGGGCATCGTGCGCGAGGAAATGAACGCCGCCGGCGCGATCGAACTGCTGATGCCGGCCGTGCAGCCGCGCGAGCTGTGGGAAGAAACCGGTCGCTGGGAGAAGTTCGGCGGCCAGTTGCTGAAGATGCAGGACCGCAAGGAGAGCTGGTACTGCTTCGGCCCGACGCACGAGGAAGTCATCACCGATTTCGCGCGCAGTGAACTGGCCAGCTACAAGCAGCTGCCGGTGAATTTCTACCAGATCCAGACCAAGTTCCGCGACGAGATCCGCCCGCGTTTCGGGGTGATGCGCGCGCGCGAGTTCCTGATGAAGGATGCCTACTCGTTCGACATCGACGAGGCCGGCATGGCCGCCTCCTACCAGAAGATGCATGCCGCCTACACGCGCATCTTCACCCGGCTGGGCCTGGAGTTCCGCTCGGTGCAGGCCGATTCGGGTGCGATCGGCGGCGACGCCTCGCAGGAATTCCACGTCATCGCCGATTCGGGCGAAGACGCGCTGGTGTTCTCGACCGGATCGGACTACGCCGCGAACGTGGAAGCCGCGCGCGCCGCTGCACCCGCGCCGCGCCCAGCGGCATCGGAAGACCTGCGCAAGGTCGACACGCCGACGCAGAAGACCTGCGAGGACGTCGCCGCCCTGCTCGACATCCCACTCGCGCGCACCGCGAAGTCGATCGCGCTGATGGCCGGCGAGACCTTCGTGCTCGCACTGGTACGCGGCGACCACGCGGTCAATGCGATCAAGCTCGCCAAGGTCGACGGCCTCGCCGATTACCGCATGGCGACCGAGGCGGAAATCGCCGCGCACCTGGGCGCTGCGCCGGGTTTCCTCGGACCGATCGATGCAGCGAAGCCGATCCGCATCGTCGCCGATCTGGAAGTCGCCGCGCTGGCCGATTTCGTCGTCGGTGCCAACGCCACCGGCTTCCACATTGCCGGCGTCAACTGGGGCCGGGACCTGCCCGAGGCCGACGTCGTCGCCGATATCCGTGACGTCGTCGCCGGCGATCGCGCGCAGGACGGCGGTGAACTGAAAGTCGCCCGCGGCATCGAGGTCGGTCACGTATTCCAGCTCGGCCGCAAGTATGCCGAGTCGATGAACTTCAAGGTCCTCGACGCCAACGGCAAGGCGAGCGTGCCCTTCATGGGCTGCTACGGCATCGGCGTGTCGCGCATCGTTGCCGCGGCGATCGAACAGAACCACGACGCCAACGGCATCCTGTGGCCGCTCGCGATGGCGCCGTGGCAGGTGGCGGTGTGCGTGATCAATCCGAAGAACGAGGCGCATGTGGCCGAGGCGGCGGACGCGCTGTATCGCGAACTCGGTGCGGCCGGCTTCGAAACCGTGCTCGATGACCGCGGCCTGCGTCCGGGCATGATGTTCGGCGACATCGAACTGATCGGCATTCCGCATCGCGTGGTGGTGTCGGCGCGCGGACTGGAATCGGGCGCGTTCGAATATCGCGCACGCAATGCCAGTGAATCCGAGAATCTCGATCGCGAGGCGCTGTTTTCACGCCTGCGCGGCTGAGGGTTTCCGGGGCGAAACCGGCGGCATTTACCGCCGGATAATCCAGAAATTTTCACACGGCCCGCACAATCGAGCCGTGCAGCCGTATGCGCGGTATTTGTCGGCCCGGGATAAACGCGATTAAGATGCCGCCCATGCCAATGGACTGGTATCCCCAATCATCAGCCGGAGCAGACTCGAATGGCGTTTGACCTCAATGCATTTTCCCCCCAGCAGCTCGACGCGCTGATCACCCAGGCCAAGGAGCGCAAGACGACGCTCAAGAAGCGCAAGCCGCTGGCGGCGGTGCGCAAGAAACTGACCGACCTGGCCGCTGTCGAGGGCTACAGCATCGCCGAGCTGTTCGGTGGCAGCACGCCGCGCGCGGCATCCGCTGCAGCCCCGGCGACGCGCAAGAGCACGACCAAGGGCCGCAAGCTCGGCAAGGTGGCGCCGAAGTATCGCAACCCGGCGAACAAGGCCGAGACCTGGACCGGTCGTGGCAAGCAGCCGCTGTGGCTGGCCGCGCACACCAAGAAGGGCCGCAAGCTGGAAGATTTCCTGATCCAGAAGTGATCGCGGCGGCGCACGCCGCGCAGCATCGCTTCGACGACGCCCTCCGCATGGAGGGCGTTTTCGTTGGAAGCGATCAGAGGTTCTTGCGCGCCGGCAACACGACATTGCCGAACAACAGACCGGCGATCAGCGCCAGCACGATGTTCATCACCACCAGCACCGCTTCCTGGCCGGCGGCCATGTCCTGCTGCTGCACGAGATTCATCAGCCCGCGCAGGCTGTTGCTGCCGGGCACCAGCATGATCAGACCCGGCACCCGGATCACCGCGCCCGGGCGATTGGCCCAGCGCGCGTAGCCGTTGCCTGCGGCGGTGGTCACCAGTGCGGCGACGAACAGGCCGATGTTCGACCCGAGCGCCGCGCCGACCCAGCGCGAAATGAGATACCCCGACGCGGCAGCGCCCATCACCAGCAGCACGTCGCGACGCCCGGCGCGGAACAGGATCGCGAATGCACCGGCCGCCGTCGCCAGCGCCGCCCATTCCACCCAGTCCGGCTGCGGCCGCAGCGCGCGCACGTTCGGTGTGACGCCGAGCATCTGCATCAGCGTGAGCGCGATGATCGTGCCGATGGTAAGTTTGAGCACGGTCGTGATCGCGCCGGCAAAGCGCGCGGTGCCCGAGATCAGATGCTGGCTGGTCAGCTCGTTGATCGCATTGGTCAGCGCCATACCCGGCAGCATCACGATCAGCGACGCGATGACCACGGTATTGAGGTTCAGCGGCGCGATGAAGGCCGACACCAGAATCGCGACCAGACCGGCGAGCATGCCGGCCAAGGCTTCGTGCGCCTCCTTCAACCGCGTGCCGTTGCGCGTGACCATGTCGAGCAGGCCGATCAGGAGCCCGATGGTGCCGGCCGTCGCGATGTCCGCCCATGGCAGCCGCCACAGGCCGGCGACGCCCATCGCCACCATCGCGAAGCCCATGACCTGCAGCGCCTTGCCCCAGGCGCGCGGCTCGCGCTGGTCGAGCGCGCGCAGGGCGGCATAGCCCTCGGCCAGATCCATCTCGCCGGCCATGACCTGCTCGGCGATGCGGTCGGTCTCGCACAGCTTGTAGAGATCCACGTCGCCCGCCGACATGCGGATCACGCGGGTCGTGTCGCTGTCGCCCGGCGGCCGCATCGGATCGCTGAACGACAACACCATGCCGGTGGGGTTCACCCAGGGTTCGCAGTCGACTCCGAGCTGCTGGGTCACCGCGATCACCGCGCCTTCCAGGCGCTGGGCGGTGGTGCCATAGGCATGCAGATGCTCGGCCAGCTCGACCACGAAGGCGATGCGCGTGGCGTAGCTGGCAGTGGTGAGCGGCGTGGCACCTGACATCGGCACAGGATCGCACGGCCACCCGGCGCCCGGTAGGCCACGCCGCCGTGATGCGCGACCTCACACATGATTTCGGTATGCTCACCGGCGTTTGCACCTCGACCGACCGATGCCTGCATGACCGTCCCCCGACACACCACGCCCAGCGCCGAGACCGGTGACGGTGGATCGCTGCGGCTGCGCGGACACTGGACGCTCGCATACGCCGGCGACATCGAAACGGTGTTGCGTGCGCACGAAGGCCCGGCCGGTGAAGTCGACGCCAGCGGCGTGGATCGGCTGGATTCGGTGGGCGTGTTGCAACTGCTGCGTTTCGCCGAGAAGCGCGATCTGGATTTCTCGACATTCCGCTTCCGCGACGACCACCACGCGCTGGTCGAGGCGATCGAGGACGTGGCCGACGACCGGCCGAAGAAGAAGCGCGACTACGGGTTCCAGGCTGCGCTTGCGCGCCTCGGCGAGACGATGCACGACAACTGGCGCGAGATCGTTTCGCTGGTCAGTTTCCTCGGCGAAACCCTGATCAAGCTCGGCCGCCTGCTGGTCTCGCCGCGGCGCTTCCGCTTGACCTCGACCGTCCACCACATGGAACAGGTCGGTCTCGACGCGGTGCCGCTGGTCGCGCTGCTGTCATTCCTGGTCGGCGCCGTGATCGCGTTTCTCGGCTCGACCGTCCTCGCCGAATTCGGCGCGACGATCTTCGTGGTCGAACTGGTGTCGATCGCGTTCCTGCGCGAGTTCGGCGTGCTGCTGACCGCGATCCTGCTCGCCGGACGCACTGCCAGTGCATTCACTGCGCAGATCGGCGCGATGGTCAGCCGCGAGGAAGTGGATGCGATCCGCACGCTCGGGCTCGACCCGGTGGATCTGCTGGTGATTCCGCGCGTGGTCGCACTGATGGTGATGCTGCCGCTGCTGACCTTCATTGCAATGATCGCCGGCCTCGTCGGTGGCCTGACCGTCGGCGCCTTCAGTCTCGATATTCCGCCGCAGGCGTACATGGCGCGCATGTACGAAACCATGCACGTGCGGCACTTCTTCGTCGGCATGTCCAAGGCGCCGATCTTCGCGCTGGTGATCGGCCTGATCGGCTGCCTGGAAGGCCTGCAGGTCAAGGGCACGGCGCAGTCGGTCGGCGAGCGTACGACGTCGAGCGTGGTGCAGACGATCTCGCTGGTGATCGTGTTCGACGCGTTCGCGGCGATCTGGTTCATGCACGTGGGATGGTGACGATGTCCGACTCGCCCAACCGTGCCCCGCATGCGCAGGACGACCTCGGCGACGAGATCGCGATCCGCGTGCGTGGCCTGGTCAACCAGTTCGGCGCGCAGACCGTGCACGACAATCTCGACCTCGACGTGCGTCGCGGCGAGATTCTCGGCGTCGTCGGTGGCTCGGGCACCGGCAAGTCGGTGCTGATGCGCACCATCCTCGGTCTGCGGACGCCGCAGGCCGGCACCATCGAGGTGCTGGGCGCCGATGCGCTGTCGCGCGACATCGAAGAACGCCGGCACATCGAACGCAACACCGGCGTGCTGTTCCAGGACGGCGCCCTGTTCTCGTCACTGACCGTGGGCGAGAACGTGCAGGTACCGCTGAAGGAACACCATCCGGACCTGCGCGATTCGCTGCGTTACGAACTGGCGCTGCTGAAGGTCAAGCTGGCCGGCCTGCCGGCGAACGCGCTCGACAAGCTGCCGGCGGAACTGTCGGGTGGCATGCGCAAGCGCGCGGGTCTGGCACGTGCGCTGGCGCTCGACCCACCGCTGCTGTTCCTCGACGAGCCCACGGCCGGTCTCGATCCGATCGGCGCCGCTGCATTCGACCGCCTGATCCGCACGCTGCAGGAAGCGCTGGGACTGACCGTGTTCCTGATCACACACGACCTCGACACTCTGTACGCTATCTGTGACCGCATCGCGGTCCTGGCCGACAAGCAGGTGGTTGCGGTGGCGCCGGTGGCGGAGATCGAACAGATCGACCATCCCTGGATCCAGGATTACTTCCACGGCCCACGCGGCCGTGCCGCACGCGATGCCAGGGCCGACGCCCCCGGAGCTCATTGATGGAAACCAGAGCCAACTACGTCCTCATCGGCGCGTTCACGCTCATCGCGTCGATCGCCCTGCTCGGCTTCGCGCTGTGGGCGGCGAAATACTCGTCCGACCGCAGCTGGAACGAGTTCGATGTCGTCTTCCGCGAACCGGTGACCGGCCTGAGCGAAGGCAGCAGCGTGCAGTACAACGGCATCGCGGTCGGCACGGTCGACACCCTGCAGCTCGCGCCGCAGGACCCGCGCCAGGTCATCGCCCGCCTGCGGTTGCAGGCCAATGCGCCGGTCAAGACCGATACCCGCGCACGCTTGTCGATGACCAGCCTGACCGGCTCACCGATCATCCAGCTCACCGGTGGTTCGCCCGAAGCACCGATGCTGGTCTCGGAAGACAGCGATCGCGTGCCGATCATCCAGACCGAAGCCTCGGCGCTGCAGAACATCTCCGACACCGCGAACCGGCTGGTCGAGCGTCTCGACCAGGTACTCAGCGAAGAGAACGTCGCGCGCATCTCCAACACGCTGGAGAACATCGAAGGCATGACCGGCTCGGTCGCCGGGCAGCGCGAAGATCTCGCCGCGATCATCGTCAATGCGCGCACCGCCAGCGAACAGCTGGAGCAGACGCTGACCACGACCAATCGTGCGATGACCAACTTCGACCGCGAGCTGGTGCAGAAACTGCCCACGCTGGTTGCCAGCCTGGAAAGCACGCTGGCGCGCATGGACTCGGCCGCCGGTGGCGCCGACACCATCCTCAACGAGAATCGCGCCGCGATCAGCAGCTTTGCCAACGACGGCCTGTCGCAGCTCGGCCCGACGCTGGGCGAACTGCGTTCGCTGGTCCGCGACCTGCGCCGCATCAGTGACCGTCTCGACGCCAACCCCGCGCGTTACCTGCTCGGCCGCGATGCGCCGAAGGAATTCGAACCCGAATGATCACGCCCACGACCTCCATGCGACGCGCCCTGCCGCGCTTTGCCATCGCCCTCGCGCTCGGCACCCTGCTCGCCGGCTGCAGTTCCCTGCTGGGCGGCGGTGGCGGCGATCGCGACCGCTCGACGATCTATGCGCCCGACCCACGTGTCGAAGCCGATCCCGCGTGGCCGCGCGCCGACTGGCAGCTCACGCTGAGCCCGCCGACCGCGGCGCGCATGATCGACAGTTTCCGCATCGCCGTACGCCCGACGCCGTCCGAATTGCAGGTCTACCGCAGCGCCAGCTGGGCGAAGACGCCGACCGACATGCTGCAGGACACCGTGCTGCGCACGATGGAAGACTCGGGCAGTATCCCGGCCGTCGCCCGCCAGGGCGCCGGCATCACCGCCGACTACAAGCTGGTGATCGACCTGCGTCGCTTCGAGGCCGACTACAACGGCAACGTGCTGCCGTCGGCGACGATCGAAGCCAACGTCAAGCTGATCCACAACATCGACCAGACCGTCGTCGGCTCGCGCACGTTCCTGGCGGCGCAGCCGGCGTCCAGCACCGAAGTCGCACAGGTCGTCGACGCGTTCTCGGTCGCCCTGCAGAGCATCAGTGGCGAGATGGTCGGCTGGATCCTCGAGTCGGGCAACGCGCACGAGCTGACGCACGATCGCAGGCCGCCGGTGTCGACTGCGCCGCGGCGCTGAGTCGTTTTTCCTGCGTTCTTCGCATCGCGCGCCGGTCGGCGGCGCCCGCCTTACGCCCGAGTCGCGTCGGCTGGGGCCGCCTCGCGACTCCAGGGCCCATACAGCGACAGCGAACCTCAGCGCAGGATTCGTCGGAACGTCAGATTGATCCGCGGCCCGACCGGCCGCGCGGTTCTCGGCAACGCGTGCCGGAACCGCGTCTGGGTATCACCGCGCATCACCAGCAGACTGCCGTGCGGCAGGTCCAGCACATGCCGCGCGAACCGCCCGCCCGCATCCGCCGCACGCGCCTTCAGCACGAACCTTCGCGTCGCGCCAAGGCTCAACGACGCGATCACCGGCTCAGGACCGAGCTCGCGCTCGTCATCGCTGTGCCAGCCCATCGCGTCGCG
>Ga0160444_100762_pt1 | contig 9541 bp, 9 predicted proteins | sample HID1972K_E1MG_FD_108232 | JGI IMG/M metagenome (GOLD analysis project Ga0160444, IMG submission 108232) | Enriched pill bug-associated microbial communities from UW Madison campus, WI, USA - HID1972K_E1 MG | ecosystem: Host-associated > Arthropoda: Insects > Digestive system > Unclassified ... | reverse complement strand
GCAGGCGCATCTCGACCTCGACGCGCGCGTGCTGTTGCCGATCCACAACGGCACGTTCGATCTGGCGATGCACGCCTGGGACGACCCGTTCGAACGCGTCACTGCCGTCGCTGCCGAGCGCGGCGTCAGCCTCACCACGCCGCGGATGGGCGAACGTATCGACATGCGCGCGCCGCAGCCGGGCAGTGCGTGGTGGCGCGCGATGCGCGTCGAGTAGTTCGCTTCAGGCGGCTGCGCGCGTGCACTGCCACGTGTCGAACCCGGTCCGCGGGTTCGATGGGGGCATGGCGGTGTCCTGCAACGCGGCGATCAACACCAGGGCAAGGTGGCCGCCGGCCGAGTCACCGCGGATCACCAACCGCACGGCGCACACCATGCCGAGTCGCGGCTGGGATCTCAGGGCGCGCCGAATCCCTGGCTGGAATGCGCGGCCGCGCGCGGTGCCGCGGCCTGCTCGGCGTCTTCGACATCGAGAAGCGGGTCGCCATGGGGGGCGGTGCGGGCACCGTCATCGGTCAGGGCGACGGACGCCTGCGGCTGCGCATCCTGTTCGTCGCGGTTGCGCTTCCACGCCCGGTACGCGAAATAGCTCAGTGCACCCGCGGCGACGATCCTCAGCATCTTCATGTCGGTTCCTGTGGTCAGTGGAGACGCACAGGGTGCCGACCGGCCGGTGAGTCGTACGTGACCCGGCCGCATCAACGCGGGAGTCCGGAGCGGTGCGCCCGGGCCGCGCCGTTAGACTGCAATGCCCCCTCGATGGAACGCGCATGCCACCACGCCCACTGTCCGCCACCGGTCGCGTGTTCGCCGCCGTCGCGTTCATCGAAGCCTTCACCTGGGCCGGTCTGCTGGTGGGCATGGGGCTCAAGTACGGCACGCAGACGACCGAACTGGGCGTGTGGTTGTTCGGGCGCCTGCATGGCGTCGCATTCCTGCTCTACATCGTGGTGAGTCTGTTCGCGTGGATCCGTCTGCGCTGGCCGCTGTGGGCGGTACTGGTCGCAGTGCTCGCGGCGATTCCGCCGTTGACGACGATCCCGGTGGAGATGTGGTTCCGTCGGCGCGGGTTGCTGTCGGCACGTCACGACTGAGGGAATCCCGGGGCACTGCGGGTCTACAGTCACGCGGGAACGCGTCGGTGTCCGGCAATGGCGTGGTGCCCTGCAACTTGACAGCGTTGTCATCCACCCCCGAAAGTCGCGTCCTTCGTGTATGGACACGCGCCTTCAACCGCTTCGATATGCCCTGGGGAGGGATCACATGCGCCGACTTCACCGGTCGCGGCTGCGCCTTGCGCTGACGCCACTCGCACTTGCTTCGATGACCTTCAGCGCCCTGGCGCAGGACACTGCCCGCCCGGCCACGACGTCCGACGACGAGGCCGCGACGCTCGACGCGGTGATCGTCACCGTCGAACGCCGTGAGCAGGACCTGCAGAAGTACGCCGGTACGGCGCAGGCGATCTCGGGCGACGACGCCCGCGCGCTCGGCATCAACAACGAGCTGCGCAACATCCAGGCCGTGGTGCCGGGCCTGAGCATGGCCAACCAGGAAGGCAATCTGGAAATCTTCATCCGCGGCGTGGGCTCGGCCAACAACACCGAGCTGGGCGATCCGGGCGCGGCGCCGCACATCAACGGTGCCTACATCGCGCGTCCGCGCGGCCTGGGCGGCATGTTCTACGACATCGAACGCGTCGAGATCAACAAGGGTCCGCAGGGCACGCTGCGCGGTCGCAACGCGCTCGCCGGCTCGCTCAACATCGTGACCAAGCGGCCGGATCTCGAGCAGTTCGGCGGCTACGTGCAGCTCGAAGCGGGCAACCGTGACCATCAGGCCGGCGAATTCGCGCTCAACCTGCCGTTGGGCGGGTGGGCGGCGCTGCGCTTCGCCGGCTACAAGGTCGAGAAGGACAGCTCGTTCCGGAATGCGGGCGCCGACCAGAGTCTCGATCCGGCCGGCATTCAGAACGAGAAGGGCGGCCGCGTATCGTTCCTGTACCAGCCCGACGACAAGCTCAGCGTGTTCGCCATGGCGGACATGGGCAAGGAAGGCGGCACCGGCTATCCGGGCGCGAACATCTTCACTGCGGCCGAGGCCGGCTTCAGCGCGGACGATCTGAATCTGCGTGACGTCGTCTATCGCGGTCGGCAGGGCACGCTCGACAGCACCAACTGGGGCGCGCTGGCGAACGTGAGTTACGACTTCGGCCCGGTCGTGGCCGAGTACAACACCAGCTACCGCGACGTGGACTACCGCCAGACCAATGCCGCCAGTGAAGGCATCCTGTGGCCGGGCCGGGATGTGAGCCCGCGTGGCCCGGACAATCCGGACGGTTTCGACTACGACAATTTCTCCACCCAGTACTGGGAGACGCTGTCGCAGTCGACCACCCACGAGCTGCGACTGTCGTCGTCGGGCGAAGGCCGCTTCAACTGGACCGGTGGCGCGTTCCACTTCAACGAGGACCAGCAGGTCGGTTACCTCTCGCTGTCGGACAAGGGCACCTGGTTCTCGGGCACCGAGTTCACGATGCCGAAGGTCAACGGCCGTTCGACCGCGCTGTTCGCCGACGGCACCTTCGACGTCAATGACCGCACCCGCCTCAAGGCTGGCGTGCGCCGCACCCGTGAGGCCAAGTCGCGTTACGGCATCGGTGGCAACTGGGCGCTGGGCCTGCCGGGCGTGGGCGGCGATTTCGCCACGCGTCTGGGTACCGAAGGCTTCGAGCCGGCCTTCATGAAGCGCCCGAACTTCGACGTGACCGGCCTGACGTCCCAGGCGGACATGGCGCGCTTCCTGTTGCAGGGCATCCTGCGTCATGGCGAGCGCGACACCATCGCCGATCAGATCGGCGCGGTGCCCGGCGGCGGTGACTTCGGGTGCGTCGACCGTCCGGACATCGGCGGCGACAATATCGACTGCCCGTACCAGTCCTGGGTGCAGGTGAACTCGATTCCTTCGCAGCAGTTCGGCGAAAGCCGCTTCCAGTTCACCGACTGGCGCACGGGTGTCGAGTTCGATCTGACCGACGACCACATGCTCTACGCCACGGTCTCGACCGGGCACAAGGCAGGCGGCTTCAACGACACCTTCGACGTCAACGAAATCCCCGAGACCTTCAGCCCCGAGTCGATCAAGGCCTACGAGATCGGCAGCAAGATGAGCCACCGCTGGTTCGGCCGTCCGGGCAATTTCAACGTCAGCGCGTTCTATTACGACTACACCGACCAGGTGTTCCAGGATCTGGCGGTCATCTCGCTCAATCCGGATGGCGAGCCCGCGGGCTATTCGCTGGTCAACCGCAACATCGGCCGATCCTCGATCTACGGCATCGAGGCCGAGAGCGTGACCCGCTTCGGCGCCGGTTTCATGCTGCACATCAACGCGCTGGCACTCGACAGCGAGATCAAGCAGGGCACCGTCGGCGATGCACGCAGCCAGAACTACGACTTCGGCGGCGTGACCTCGCTGATCGACCTGACCGGCAACGAGCTGCCGTTGGCGTCGCGCTTCACCGGCAACGTCCGTCTGCAGCACATGAGCGAACTGCCGTTCGGCACGCTCGACTGGCAGCTGCTGGCGTCCTATCGCTCGGCCTACTACCTGACCCAGTACAACAACCGCGACGTGGTGTACGTGGATCAGGCGGGCGATTTCGTGCGGGAAGAGAGTGCTGCGGAGGCCGGCTTCCCGGATCGCCAGCGCGGTGAGGTCACCCTCAACGCGGGCATCGGCCTGACCTCGCTGGACGGTCGCTGGCGCTACGAGCTGTACGGCAGCAACCTGCTCGACAACGACGTGTCGCAGAAGGCACTGGTGGGGTCGCGGCTCAACATCCGCTTCCTCAACGATGCACGTGCCTACGGCATGCGGGTGCGCTACCAGTTCTGATCGAAGGGCGGATCCCGAGCGTCGGGACACGCAGCACCATCAGGCCACCGGATGCCCGCGTATCCGGTGGCCTTTTCGTGGGGTGATGCGTGTGCCGCGCGGGCGATCGGTGTCGCGATCCGCCTCAGCGCTTGACTGCCAGCACGCCGTCGAGCGCGAGTTCGGCTTTCAGCCCCGCCTTCTCCAGTCGCCGCGCGACTTCGCGCGGCACGTCGCGGCCGCTGGTCAGGCGGTTCGGTGCGCCGGTGTAGTGGAACAGGCGGCCGCCGCGGCGCAGGACGCGCGCGAGGTGGTCGTAGAAGACCTGCGAATAGAGTTCGCCGGCGATGCCGAAACGCGGGGGGTCGTGCAGCACCGCGTCGACGCTCGCATCTGCGAGGTCGACGATCGCTGCGGAAATGTCCGCGTGCGTCAGTTGCAGGCGACCGCCGGTTTCGACTGCGTCGGGATCGGGCGACCACGGATTGAGCGTGCGCAGCCACAGCACATCCTCGTTCTTCTCGAAGGAACGGATCTGCGCGGCGCCCGATTCAAGAGCGCACGCGGCGAAGTAGCCCAGGCCCCCGCAGGTATCGAGCACGGTCTTGCCGCGCGGCGCGACCAGCGCGACCTTCTGTCGCGCATCGTCCATGGGTGCGATGCGGGCCGACACCAGCATCTTGATGCCGTCGATCTCGAACGTCGGCGTGCCCCACTGGGTCGGCACCAGCTTGATCAGCGAGCGTCCGTACCGCGACACCGCAGTCCACGCCTGGCCGTCATACGTGTAGATCGTGCGGTCCTTGAGCCTGTCCGGCCACGGATACGCGGTCCCGCGCCACACCCAGTGTGTGTCGGTGCAGGTCACGGTATCGATGCTGCGACCCAGGTCCAGCGATCCTCTCCAGGTGCCCGTGCCTGCATGTCGCGCGGCCAGCATCGCCTCGGCGGTGTCACGGGTCAGCAGGGGGCCGGCGGCGTGGGGCATCTCGGGGTCGGGGCACGGAATGGGCGGGCATCGTAACCGGTCCACGTCGGGCCTCTGTCCGATTGCCTGCGCTTCGACGAGAATCGCGACTCCGGACGGCTGCCGTCCATCTACTGGAATCGTCGCATGCGTGTTGCCGCTATGAGCTTGGCCGTCTCGGCCGGATTGCTGCTGTCGGGTTGTGGAGTGAACGTGTCGGGCACCGGCGGTGGTGATGGCGCTGCGACGACGGCGAAACCGGACGCAGGCACCACCGCGCTGGCGATCGACGGCGAAGTGGCCGGCGAGATCACCTCCTCGAGCGGCATCAACTACAGCGACGGCAGCCGTTACCAGCGGTTCTCGATGACGTTGACGGAAAGCCAGGCGGTGTCGCTGTCGCTGGAAGGCGCGCTCGCCGGCACGCTGGCGGTGTTCAACGACAATCAACTGGTCGCGCATGGCGACGGCCCGGGGCTCGCCTTCCGCGCGACCAGGGCGGGCGACTACATCGTCGCGGTGAGTGGCCGCGGCGCCGAAGCGTTCGGTCCGTTCAGGCTGGGCGCCAGGGCCATCGAGGCCTATGACGGCAAGCCGCTGGTGGGCGAGGGCGAGGTCATGGACTGGCTGACCGGCAGCGCGAAGGACTACACGCTGCAGGTCGAACGCTCGGGGCTGTACACGATCACGCTGGCGTCGAGCGCGTTCGACGCGATGCTGCGCGTACGCGGTCCGAACGTCGAGGCGGAGAACGACGACAGTGGCGGTGGCACCGACTCGCTGCTGCGCCTGTTCCTCGAGCCCGGCAGCTATACCTTGAACGCGGCCGCGCTCGAAGGCGATGGCCGCGGCGAGTTCACGTTGGCCGTGCGCTACGCGCCATTGCCGGGGGGCATGGTCACCCGCGACGGCACGGCGCTGGTGTCGGGACAGATTGCGATGGCACGTGTCGAGGGCAGCAGCGGTCGGCGTTTCGTGCTGGACGTGCCGAACACCACGCAGGTGACGGTTGACGCGCGCTCGGACGAATTCGACACCGTGTTGTACATCGAAGGACCCGGCGGCACGTTCGAGAACGACGACGGCGGCTCGGGCACCAATTCGCGTCTGTCGCAGCAACTCGCTGCCGGGCGCTACACGGTTCGCGTCGAAAGCCTGGGCGGTGGTTCGGGCATGTTCGAGGTGGAAGCGCGCATCGATGGCGTGGATGCGCCGGCCGTCGACGCCGCGACTGCTCCCTGAATCTTCTCGAACGATGGTGCACGCGGCATGCGTCATGCGCAGGCCGCGACCTTCTGCACGACGCTGCGTTCCTCATTGCCGTAAACGCAACTTGAACGCCAAGGCGGCGAATGCGTGCAGCACGCGTGAAGGTTTGTGTGCGCTTCAGGCTTGAAAGTCTTTACTGCGGCCCGCGACGCCCGTTGGCGTTGCGGAAATTTCCCCCGCAGGCGCGCGATCGAGAGCATCCGGTCAAGCGCGTCCAAGACCAAGAAAGGATGGCCCCGATGAAGAAGCTCCTCATTCCCGCCGCGATCGCGGCCGCGCTGTGCGCTCCCACTGCCTTCGCCCAGAGCATGGGCGGTGATACCTACCGCCCCGACCTGCAGGTCGGTCAGGGCAATGCCTTCGTCGCCGGCAATGTGGGCCGCACCGACGGTGGCACCGCCGGCCGTTTCGGCACCGGTGACTTCAACGTGTTCGAAAGCCGTGACGGCCGCAAGACCGGTTACGGCCTGGTCGGCGGTTACCGCTGGAAGCTGTCGCAGAACTTCGGCCTCGGTGTCGAGGGTGGTTACGCGGATCTCGGCAACATCGAAGTGCGCAACATCACCAACGGCGACGACATCAACCAGCGTCGCGACGAGAACGCGCTGCGCGGCTGGCAGGTCGGCGGCAACGCGCGCCTGAACATCACGCCGGCGTGGTACGTCAGCGGCCGCGGCGGTTTCTTCCGCGCCTCGGACAACGATTTCGACTACTACAACTCGGTCGGCGAAGACCTGGGTCTCGAGAGCGGTGGCAGCGATGGCCGCAACAGCTGGTATGCCGGTGTCGGCACCGGCTGGAATGCGACCGAAAACTTCAGCATCGGCGTGCACTACGACTACTACCGCGCCAAGGCCGGTGACGTGCGCGACCCGGTCAGCGGTGTCGAGTTTGAAGGCCCGAAGCGCTCGACCGCGCTGCTGGGTCTGCAGGGCGAGTACACGTTCTGATCCATCGCTACTGATCTGCTTCAACGAAACGGGCGCCCCAGGGGCGCCCGTTTTTTCTGCCGGCGTCTTTGAACACCGGGTAGCGACAGGTCACGCGTACTTCGCCGTGGAACACGCCTTCGGGTGTGTTGCGGAAGGAGGCGTGCCGGCCGCGCGTCACGCCGATGCGGGACGTGTCTTCGATCGCCACGTGACGACCTCACTGAACCGCCGCCGCCGCGCCCGCTCGCGTTTCACGGCGGACCCATGCCGCGGATGCGGTGATGGCGGTCCCTCCCGCTGCTCCGGAACGCCCATGTCCGCCACGCCTTCCACGCCCCGCGTCCGCCTCCACGTCGACGACACCGGTGGTGACGGCCGGCCGGTCGTGCTGATCCACGGCTGGCCGCTGTCGGCCGAATCCTGGAAGGCGCAGACCGGGCCACTGCGCGATGCCGGCTATCGCGTCGTCGCCTACGACCGTCGAGGCTTCGGTCGTTCGGAGAAGCCGCCGACCGGCTACGACTACGACACGCTCGCCGCCGATCTCGCCGGCGTGCTCGAGGATCTCGACCTGCGCGATGTCACCCTCGTCGGCTTCTCGATGGGCGGGGGCGAAGTCGCGCGCTACGTCGCCAACCATGGCCAGGATCGCCTGCACAGCGTGGTGTTCGCCGCGGCCGTTCCGCCGTACATGCGCAGGACGGCCGACAACCCGGACGGTCCACTGAGCGATGAGCAGGCCAGGGACATGGAAGACGGCCTGAAGCAGGACCGCGACACCTTCTTCGACGGCTTCACCAAGGATTTCTTCAGCGCCAACGGCGAACTGAAGGTCGACGAGAAGACGCGCCAGGAAGCGATCGCACTGTGCGAGCAGTCCGACCAGACCGCCGCGCTTGGCTGCATGAAGGCCTTCGGCACCACCGATTTCCGCAAGGATCTCGAGACGGTCACCGTGCCGACGCTGGTCCTGCACGGCGACAGCGATGGCACGGTCCCGTACGAAGGCTCGGGCCAGCGTACGCATGCGGCGATCGCCGGCAGCGAGGCGGTGGTGGTGCCGGATGCGCCGCATGGGTTCAACGCCAGCCACGCCGACGCCTTCAATCGCGCCCTGATCGCGTTCCTGGCGAAATAGACGCATCCGATGTCGACGAATCGCGTTCTTCGATGTCGCGGCGCTGCATCGTCCCGGCTGGCATCATGCGCTGATGCCGCCGTTGACCCTCGATCATCTGCGCCGCCACGCCGTGGCGCGTTCGCTGTTCAAGCCGACCACGCTGATGCGTGCGGTCGCCCGGCTGGGTTTCGTGCAGGCCGATCCGATCCGCGCACCGGCGCGCGCGCAGGATCTGACACTGCGGCATCGCGTACTCGACTATCGCGCCGGCGACCTTGAACGCCGCTATCCGCGACTGACGCTGGAAGAGGATTTCTTCGTCAACTACGGCTACCTGCCGCGGGCGACGCAGGCGCTGATGCATCCGCGCACCGCGCGCGAGGCCTGGACACCGGCACGCTGGCGACAGGCACAGGCGGTGCGTGACTTCATTGCCGAACGCGGCACCGCGCATCCGCGCGAGGTCGACGCGCACTTCGCACATGGCAAGGTCACCAACTGGTTCGGTGGTTCATCGAATGCCAGCACCCGGTTGCTGGACGGCATGCATTACCGCGGCCTGCTGCGCGTCGCACGGCGTGACGGCGGCACGCGTGTCTACGCGCTGCGCGAGCCGGACGTGGGGGAGCCGGATGCGGACGAGATCGACCGGCGTCTGGACAGGATGCTCGATCTTCTAGTGCGCAAATATGCGCCATTGCCCGCTGCCAGCCTGCGCCAGCTGATGTCCTATCTCGGTCGCGGCGTGCCGCAGTGGCATGCCGCGCGGGCCGCCACGTTCGCACGCGCACGCGGCCACCTGGGCGGCGCGCGTGTCGATGGTGTCGACTGGCTCTGGCCCGCCGACGAATCACCGCAGAGCCGACGCTGGCGCCCCGATGCCGATGTCCGGCTGCTGACGCCGTTCGATCCCGTGGTCTGGGACCGGCGTCGTTTCGAACTGCTCTGGGACTGGCGCTACCGCTTCGAGGCCTACACGCCGGCACCGAAACGCCAGCTCGGCTATTACGCGTTGCCGCTGCTGTGGCGCGATCGCGTGATCGGCTGGGGCAACGTATCGGTCACCGGCGGCGCAATGGGCGCGACATTCGGTTATGTCGACGGCAAGGCGCCGCGTGATGCGGCGTTCCGCAATGGACTCGACGCCGAACTCCAACGCATGCGGATGTTCCTCGGTCTCGCGTGACGCATGCGACGCAGCCCGTGCCACGTCGCACGCGCGCAGCGGCTCACTGGATCAGATTCACCTGCAGTACCGCTGTGTCGGTCAACAGGCCGAAGTGTCCGGTCGCGAGCGTGTGGCTCGCGGTCTCGCCCGGCAGCGTCGAGCTGTGCACGCCGGCGACGGTGCAGACGCCGCCGTAGCAGACGATCTGG
>Ga0160444_100753_pt1 | contig 9688 bp, 13 predicted proteins | sample HID1972K_E1MG_FD_108232 | JGI IMG/M metagenome (GOLD analysis project Ga0160444, IMG submission 108232) | Enriched pill bug-associated microbial communities from UW Madison campus, WI, USA - HID1972K_E1 MG | ecosystem: Host-associated > Arthropoda: Insects > Digestive system > Unclassified ... | reverse complement strand
TCAACGGCACTGAAATCTGGCAAGACTCGCAACTGGCAAGCCAGGCCACCGTCAACCAGTACGGTGACAGCAACGAAACCGTGGTCGACCAGAGCTTTGGCGAAAACAACAGCGCTGCCGTCACCCAGGTCGGCAACAGCAACGCGATCTACGCCGACCAGTTCGAGTCGGTCAACTCGACGCTGGCGCTGTACCAGGTGGGTAACGGCAACGTGCACTTCACCTACCAGAACGGCGACAGCCATGTGCTCAACGCCACTTCGGTAGGCAATGACAACAAGGTCTACGCCAGCAATTGGAAAGGCCCACAATCCGGCGGGCAGTTCGGCAGCGGCCAGCGTGCGACGGTTACTCAGGCGGGCAATGGCAACATCGCCAGCTTCACTCAGGATGGCGTCGGCCAAGTGATGACCACGCATCAGACTGGCACGGGCAACAAGACCACGGTCAGCCAGGCTGAGTCGTATAACGAGCTGTACTTTGATCAGAATGGCAGTGACAACATTCTGATCTCCGATCAGCGCGGGACCACCAACCTGGTGCAGGGCTCATCGAACGGCACGGGCAACAGCGCAGAGTTCGATCAGTCCGGTTCGGGCAACCAGGCGTATACCGCACAGTTGTATGGCAGCGACAACATGATCACGGTCAAACAGACCGACACCATGAACGTGGCGTACGTGACCCAGGGCGGTACCGGGAACATTGCCAACGTCGATCAGAGTGGCGTGACGCAAACGGCAAATATTCAGCAGTTCGGCTCGGCCAACCAGGCGACGGTTTTGCAGCAGTAGGGGTTGGGTGTTGGTAGGCCGCGATTCTCTGGTGAGGGGGTCGCGGTTTTTTGTGTCCGCAGGACCGATCAACGACACGTGTTCTTTAACGCTTCGGATCTGCCACGTCCTACAGAAAAAGGAATGTTTTCTGGCGGAACGAACGCTTTAGCGCGCGAGCTATGCTCCTGCACGGGTTTCTTTTTGCCAGTTTGAGTGCGGCAGATGACCCGCGCCGGGGGGCGTGGCGCGGGTCGCCGAGCAGTGCGCGGTGGGACGGGGGCCGCCGGCCTCGCTGATGGTGTAACCCGGCGCGATTTCGGCGGAAATGGCCGGGTCGACTGCAACCTGAATCGAGCGTGTCAGATGAGCGCCCGACGCAAATCGGCGGCGGCCTCGGACAGCACTTGCGCGGCGCGCTCGACCACCGGCGCCATGCTGATGAACCCATGAATCATGCCGTCGCAACGCTGGTCACGGACGCTCACGCCAGCTTCTCGCAGGCGGTGGGCAAACGCCTCGCCCTGATCACGCAGCGGATCGAATTCGGCAGTGATCAACGTAGTCGGTGGCATCTGCGCCAGACTTGCGGCGCGTAACGGCGAGGCCAGCGGATCATCGCCCTGCCCGGCCTTTGGCAGATATTGCTGCCAGAACCAGTCCATCATGTTCGCCGTGAGGAAAAACCCTTCGGCAAATTCCGCATAGGATGGACTGTCGTTACGTGCGTCGGTCACCGGATAGAACAAGCACTGGTAGCTGATCTTCGGCTTTTGGTGCTGTGCCGCCAATTGACTGACCGCGAGCGCCATGTTGCCGCCCGCGCTGTCCCCGGCCAAGGCGAGACGACTGCCATCGACACCCAACTCGGCCGCGTGCTTAACCAGCCAGCATGTCGCCTGATAGCAGTCCAGCGGTGCTGCCGGGAACGGATGCTCCGGTGCCAGGCGATAAGCCACCGACACCACTACTGCTTCGGTCTGGCGCGCCAGCGAGCGGCAAAGATTGTCGTGGGTATCGAGGTTGCCAACGACGAAACCGCCACCGTGGAAATACACCAACAGCGGTAAATCGTGTTCTTCCGAGGGTCGATACAGTCGCGCATCGAGCTCACCGACCGCGCCGGCAACGCGCAGATTGCGCACCTCGCTCATCGGTTCACCGGGAATGACCGGCTGCATGTTGTCGAAAAACTGCCGGTATTGCGCGGCATCGAGCTGGCCGTAATCGGGTGCTGGCAGCTCGCTGAATTGCTGGAGTATCGGGGCGATCTGTTTATCGATTGGCATGGACGTCTTCCTTAACATCTGACATTTGAAACTGTGGGCTGGATTCTTCGAGGATGCTTTGTACACGAAGCTGCAGTGCCGCTTCAAAGCCCTTGTGCAGTAACCCCCAAAAAGCGCTTCGCGGCGATGGCCGCAGACAACTGCGCCGCCGACTCGGCGGGGGTCATGATTGGGTGAGGGCGGCGCCTTCTATTCGTCTGGCGGAGCGCGCCTGCATAGTCCGATAGGGGGATGCCGCCGGTCTGATGATTCGCACGATCAGCTCTTTGGTTCTTCCAATGCAGTACATGCCCTTGCACGGAAAACAATCTCATGAACAATAAAATGGCTGTAATCGGGCTGGCTGGCCTGATTTCGATCTGCCCGCTGTTTGCACTTGCCGTGGAAAAAACCAGCGGTTCTTCGATGCCGCCGACGGCAATTCCGGGAGTGAATCAGGGAGGGTCGGAGTCGAAAGAAGAAAAAGCGAACAAGAAAGGAGAAGAGGCTTCGGGCTCCAATTCCGGGGCTGAAGCGCACGAGACGCAGAAGGATGCCGAGGGTTCGAGTGATTCAGGAGATATGAAAAAATCCGGGCAATGAATTCTCTCTGGCCGTTAACTTGAGCAAACTCGGCAGATGGTGGCGCTGAGCCATGAATGGTAAAGTTCAGGCTCTAAATCAGGGATGGCGCGTCATGATCAAACGAATTTTTGTAGCAGCAACGCTAATGTTCACCAGCCTTGCGGCTAACAGCGCCAATCTGCCCAACGAGCTTTTGGAAGAGTGCAAACGAGTAGAGAACTCGGCCAGAGCAATCATGAATGCCAGACAAGAAGGCGTACCCCGTACAACCGTGCTGGAGATGGCCGACGCCGCCGGAAAAGAAAGTGAATACGTAGGCAGTTTGTACAAAAGTTTGATCGGAAAGGCCTATGAATTCCCGCAGCAACCCGACGCCAAGATGCGACAGGGCTTGGTCGATGAATTTCAGAAGACGTATTACTCGCTTTGCATTGATGCCGCGCAAAAGACCTCGGGCAAAACTACCTGAAGGGTTATGTGGATCAACAGACAGAAAAAACCCGCCGAGGCGGGTTTTTTGTGAGTCAGGCGATCAAGTCGGGCCATACTGATTTTGCAGGGCATCCAGTCGCGCCTGTTCGTTCTCACTTAGGCCGCCGGCATCAAAAAGCGCTTTGCCGTCCGGGCCATCCAGCCGGTAGACCTCGACGGTAAAAATGGCTCCAGCCGGCGCTTCAATCTTGCCCCACTTACCGAATTTGTTGGGCAAAAGTTGCCAGGTCGCACTTTCACCAGACTCCAGACCACCGCTGATTTCATAATTGAAAGCGTCGACAAACCATGGAACCGCTCGTTCAGGGCTGGCAATGGTGCCCTTGAAGTATGCGCGCGAGACTGGATGCGAAGTGCCATTCTGCACAGTCAACTCAATAACCGGCTGAGCGATCTTGGAGTACTTGTCAGCTTGCTGCTCCAGAAGCCTGGACCTCGATACGGCAAACTTCGCCAGCTCGTTTTTCGCGATTTCGGCAGAAGCAGCCTTGGATTTCAGTTCCTTGATTTCCAATAACGCCTGCTGTTTTTTCTTCTGCTCGGTCGCCGCGCGAATGGTCGCTGCCATCGTATTTACGTCGGCAGCGGTCTTTCCATCCAGGCTTAAACTGTTGCTCTGCTGCACGCCGACCAGCGACGTATTGCCGAGACTCAGATTGCTCAAGGCAATCAGCATCAGGTCTGCCGAGAACTGTTTCTTCTCGTCTGGAGAGAGCTTTTCAGCAACCTTTTTAGAGGACTCCTGCAAGGATGCTTCAGTGGTTGCGTCCAGTTTTGGATCGCCACAACCGGTAAGTAATGCTGCGAACAGCCCGATCAACAACATCCGTTTCATTTGTTTTTCTCCTGATGGCAAAGCGAATTCGGGTAAAGAGCAAAGATGCTAAAAAAGTCGCTGTTTCGATACTCTATCCATGCTGCTGAACAAGGTGATGATCCCGCATATAGCGGGATAAAGCAGATATTGACCGGGATAGACCATCATCCCGACAGCCCAGCCAACGAGCAGCGCAATACCGCCATTGCGTCGGTGGCGAGGCGTGAATCGTTGCTGAATGCGCGCCTGCAGTTGGCACGAGGATCCTGTTAAATTCAGCATGTTCATACCTTTTGAACAGTTGCGCTGAAGCTGAAGAAGTAGAACGAGATTTTTTCTTCTTCAACATCCCTCAGCTCATATCTGACTCTGTCGAGACCATCGTCGATTCGGGTCACGCTCAAATCCATGAATTGAGTCAGTCCACCGCCGAAGCCTTTCAGATGCAGTGCGCTGACGTCATGGAATTTTACCGTGACAGCGGCTGTTTCTGGATTGTTGGAGGACGACATGGTTAACGACAGGTCGTACTTGAAATCCTGCATCTCGATGTTGATTGAGATCACACAGTTGTGCGAGAACAGGAGATCGTTCAGGTGGGGAATGCTGTTCATGGTTAGCGAACTCGAAGAGGGATTCATATTCACTTGTTTTCAGTCCGCCAATTACCCAAGCGGCTTTCCCCTACCGGGACACAGATGCCAGTTTTGACCACCTCATCGGGCTCCGGAGTTTCACGATCGCTCAACTCTTGAATGACCACTTGGCAGATACCGAGCGCTGCATGCTTTGTCTGAAACGCAAGATAGGCCTCGTAATCTTTTCCGGCTCGAGGAGTAAAGGATCGTGCAGGTGCATTACACATGACCCCTTGGAAGGAGATTATCGAGATTACCGTTGGCACGCCCGCTGGCAGGACAAGCTCCGAGTATTTCTCTCTATAAGACAAATGCGCGGAGTGCCACGAAGGGCGCATTCCGATGACTTCGTTTTCATACTGCCCGGGCGACATGCCTAGCAGATTCACCTGACCTTTTTTTCGGCTGACCTCTGCATCAGCGTTCGCTTTGTACTCTTCACAAGATTTACCTGGCGTGTAGGAAGCCCGGAGATTGGGGTTTGAATAAACCCTGATTCGAGCAGTAGAGGCAGGATCATATTTTTGCTGTTCGGCTTCATTAACGACCGGAACAATCTGGGCGCAACCGGATGCAAAGAGGCATGCCGAAATGATCAGAGCGGCTTTCATCGAATCATCCTTAAACTTTCAAAAAAAGCATGAATCATTGCAGCTGATTTCTGCAGCGCATAATCCACCCACCCTGTACGAATCTGCCTGCGGGATCAACTGCAAAAGCCTTCCGAGCAATAGCCTCGTAGCCACTACTAGAGTCCCACTCGTTACCCACGCCCTCACGGATTTGTCCGGCTGCATGCATGCCCCCCGTTGTATCGGCGCCAACTGCTTCCGTGAAACAAGGCTCAATTTACGTGCGACGGTTTTGCAGCCAGTGAACTTCCTCCGTCCACTGTCGCTGGACACGCTGCAAACGTGCGCATGGAGCAGGTCTGTGCAGAGGTAGCGGCTATCCGTTGCTCAATTCTTCGCAAAAACACCCAGTACTGTAGCTCACCTCTAACGATGGATATCCGGTGTACCTTAGCCCTCCTTGTCCACAGAATTGTCCAGCCAACTTAATGTTTTATAAAAAATACTTATTTTAATGAACAGAAAAACACGCGTTTTCTGTGCTTGTGCAAACGGAAACACGAAACCTTCAGAGGCAGTCTCGCGCAGGCTTTCCTTCGATCGAACGAAATACAAATCGACCGCCCATTGCTGAGCCATCAAACAGCCATCACAATAACTGCTGGTCGAATTCCTAAAGGCAAACACGATGTTCACGTTTTATATAGCGATTGGTCTGGGGCTCATCTGGACAGCTCTATGGTTTTTCGTAGAGTCGCGCCACCGCGCTGCCCTGAACATATTTTGTTCGATTGTGGTTGTGGGAACAATCGCCGGTATGTCGCTGGCCAGACTGTAAGTGCGCAGAAGTGGTGGTGATCGTTTTGATCACCACCGCCTAAGGTGATCCGAAAAAATCATAGTGAGCCTGCAAGGATCCAACCAGTTGAAATTTCAGCTTTGGTTATCTCTCAGAGACGAAGGTGCAGGCCGGCAACTAGGCTCCTATCGAATCGATCTTGCGACCAGGGTGCGTGCTGTACTTCGCCACCAGAGCGTTCCAGTGCCGAGGGGCGATCCGCCCTGCTTTTTAGCTTCTCATTGCGGACTTTGATCTCGCGACGCTCGTACTCGCCGATGGCCTTGCGGGCTTTCTCGCTGTTCGCCGGCGCATGGGCCAACGCGCATTTCGGACTGCACACCACCTGCAGGGTGTTGAACATCGGGGCGAACTTCTCGCCACATGCCTTGCATGTCCTCTGCTTCGCCTCCTGAGAGCATTGCTCATGCAAGACCCCTATCACGACTCTCGGTGATTAATGGCTTCTAGCCTTCCGCGAAGATTGTCGTTGACTGCGACGAGGACGATTTCAACTACGGCATTTACGACTGAGCAACGAGCGCCACAACAGCCTGTCGTTAACAGCCCGATCCTCTCTGTGAGAGCACATCGGGCTGTGATTTGAATCCCGCCGCCAAGCGGCGAGCTTCCAAGCAGCGAAGCCCGAGCAATGAACTGGGCTGATGTAGGGATTGGCACCTGCCAGATCACACCCCGACGTGGACAAAACGGCGACATATAGCGCCCGCCTGCAACGACTCAAGTGTCGAATCGATGTCTAGGGGACTGGCGTCAAAGCGCGCAAAACGGCAGCGAGATGGTGTCAGCTACGAAGGTAAATGGTAAGTCGATGAACACAAGCGGGCCGAGAAACATCCAAAGGTCGTATTCACCCTCAACACCGTCATAGCAGTCATATGAGCTGTTCGGATTGGTAACCGCGCCAAGCCAGGCGCAGCCACTCAACTGTGAAATAGCCAACATCAAAATGAGCTTCCGTAGCACGTAACTTCCTTATCACTTTCCCATTGTGTGATCTGTAGACGTCATCGGGGAAAGTTGGTCACCTGCCCCGACACCACCCGCGCGAACTCTGAGTCGATGGTGACGCCGTTGCTATTGTTGGTGAACTGTAAATCGTGACCGCCCCGCACTGCGAACAGCACCGAGATTGCGCCGCCGGCAATGGTGTTGACGATTGCGAATCGATCGGCGCTGACCAGGAACTGGCTTTGCAGCCCGGCACCGGTGTTTTCGATCCCCAGGCCGATAGCTCAGACACTACAAGGAGTGACGTGGGAGGCACGGGCCTGTGCATTGGAGTGCGTCCTGTGATCAGGCCACCCGAGCGCTAGAAACTACACGCAGTTGAGTGGCGGGCATGATGCCAGAGTGCTTCAATCGAGCCTCACTTAAAAAGGAGATGTGCAATGGAGTTTCTTAAACCCCTCAGTATCTTTTCGCTGGGTTTTTACTCGGCAATCGGCGTCGCTGCGCTGATTGCGCTGTACTTTCTGTTTTACGGAGCAAGATGCGCAGATTCGTGGATGAAACGTCAGTCGATGCCAACTGATCGCGTGTGGGCCTATGTCGTCATTGCGGCACTTTTGGGTCTGTGCATTGGAAGCTTCGCTCAGGGGTTAACCGAGATCCAAGCCGAATGCGCAGCCTATGGTCAACCTGTTGGTCAGTGCCTCTTCAAGCACCTTAGCCCGTAGGCAACTGACAGCGGCCCGACAGAGAGGGAGTTGATGCCTCCTAGTCGGGTTGCTTGGTTGTCATAAATTGTCTCTTGTATGCCCAAACGTCCGGGTTGAAAAGATGTCACTTTGCCTCTATCTAACGGAAACCATAAATAAACAGGCTCCAATTAAATGACTGAATCGACAAAAAAGCCTGCCGCCCCCGTCACAACCGAAGCAAAAAAAACTTCAGACGGCCTATCCATCAAAGAATGCATTTTTGAGTCTGCGGCTTACTACAAGACGAAGTCGGAAGGCAGAAGAGTCCTAGCTGTTTCTGCAGCTCTTGAGTTGATAGCCAGAAAAGCGGCCGGGCCGACGCCTACGAACCTCGAGGCTGAGCTGAAACTACTGTCAAAATACGCCGATTACATCCAGGCAGCGACGAAACGTAAGTGACTCATCGGTGCCGCACTTAAGTGCGGCACACCTACCCTTCCCCGCCACCCAGCAGCACATCAATCAACTTCTGCTCACCAAGGCGCATTGCACCCAGACACTGCAGGTCGTCGCACTTGGGGCCAAGCCCGAACACCATCACTTCGCCCTCCGGCCCAATGAGGGTCAGCGCACCTAAAGTGCATTCCGGATGCATACCGTTATAGAGATCATAATGGCCTGCCCATAGTCCCCTTTGGGCTTGAAATAATGGCTTGTTGCCGGTATTAAGTCCGCGTAAACAACGGTGCAGAACTAAAGGTAGGAAATGGAAAACCTGACAAAATTGCGAGTCGCGCTGACAATCGGAGCACTTGTCGGGTTTGTGCCAATCACCCTCCTCTTCGCAGCTGGCATCGTGGCTTTGTTCATTCCACTCTTTTTCGTCATCCCAGAGCCCCCTCTAGTTCTACTGGGAGGTATAGGCGCATTTATCATCTCGCTGCTTGGGATATGGTCAGCCTGGAAAATTTATGCTCTTGCGATGGCAGCCTCACCAAACGTGCGCAACCCTCGATCACTTGCATTGGCTGCTGTGGTAGCCATGATCTGGGGAATGTTTCTCGCCTACTACCTGCGCGGGCTTCCCGAACTCACGTGCATATTCCTAATGCCTGGAATAGTCTCGACAGCCATGCTCGCCGTTACGTTGAAAAGGCAAAGAGCCTGACGCAGGTGGCACACCGGCTAACGTCTTTCATTTGACGCGACACACGTTTGGCCGTCGCCTTCGAGCGGCGGGTGTGGCCGAAGAAGACCAAAAGGCACTTCTGGGCCACAAGAACGGCAGCATCACCAGTCACCATTCGGGCGCTGAGCTCGGGCATCTGATTGAGGCTGCGAACATGGTATCAGCAACCGATTCACGTGGGCCGGTGCTGACAATTTTGAAGAGGAAGCAAGCGTGAGAAATGGAGAAGTCACGCAAATGTCACGCGCATGAAAAAGGCCAATGCTGCGAACATTGGCCTAAGTCATTGAATTATATGGTCGGGACGGAGTGATTCGAACACTCGACCCCTAGCACCCCATGCTAGTGCGCTACCGGACTGCGCTACGCCCCGACTGATCTTGCAACTCGCTCTTCACCTCGAAGAGCGCTCAAGAATATAGCGCAAGCTTTTGAAAACTGGAAGTATTCAAAAGCAGCTTTTTATTTCTTGAGTACCACCAGCACGTCTTCCAACTCGGCAATCATCTGCCGGATCATCTGCTTGTATTGGGTGGTGTCATCTTTGGCTTCATCGCCGGACAAGCGCAGGCGTGCGCCGCCGATGGTGAAACCCTGGTCGTAAAGGAGCGCGCGAATCTGCCGGATCATCAGCACGTCCTGGCGCTGATAATACCGGCGGTTTCCGCGGCGTTTGACGGGGTTGAGTTGAGGAAACTCCTGCTCCCAGTAGCGCAGCACGTGTGGCTTTACGGCACACAGCTCGCTGACTTCACCGATGGTGAAGTAGCGTTTGCCCGGGATAACGGGGAGTTCGTCGTTATGACTTGGTCCCAGCATAAGACTCAACTCGGGCCTTCAACTTCTGCCCTG
>Ga0160444_100749_pt1 | contig 9734 bp, 10 predicted proteins | sample HID1972K_E1MG_FD_108232 | JGI IMG/M metagenome (GOLD analysis project Ga0160444, IMG submission 108232) | Enriched pill bug-associated microbial communities from UW Madison campus, WI, USA - HID1972K_E1 MG | ecosystem: Host-associated > Arthropoda: Insects > Digestive system > Unclassified ... | reverse complement strand
TGGCGCCGTGGCCGGCGTCCGTCGGTCGCCCACATACAGCCCAGACGAGGTTCGCCACATCGCTCGGGTTGATGGTGGAGGGGCGCTTCGGGGCGATTCGAGCGATCAGATCCAGAGTGCTTTTTAGATAGTCTTCTCGCGCATCGGCCCACGCGACGATCGTATTGCGAAGATGCCGATGGTCTTTCGTCTGCCGGTAGAAGATCGGCCTGAGATTGCGGTGACGATAGGGCGATTCATCGGCATCGTCTTTGCCCTTGTGAGGCACAAAGATGTAGGCCGGAGAGCGCTTGGACGCCACGCGCGACAATGAGTTCTCAGCGGCGAAAGCATCAGTCATGTAACGAAGTACGGGATCGTTGAGGCTGTACCCGATGAATAGCACGGTGAAGTCGCTAAACAGCCTGGCGACAAAGCGCGCGGCCCATGCATCGGTCAGATAGGAGCGCCCGAAATCCGCACTCGTCAAGACGAGATGTTCGTTGGCACCCATTTCGTCCAGTCGGCCATGCAGGTAGACCACGCTGCGCCAAGTCACTGCCTTGTCGTTGCGCGGAATAGGCAGGATTGGTCCAGAGTGCAGATCCTTTCCGAACTGCCATTTGGTTTTTGCTTGCTCGAATAGCGTGTCGAAGTTCGTTGTAACAAGTCGAACCCCAGTTTCGCCGCGTAGCTTCGCGAGCCTAAGAATGGCTTTATGCATGTCGAGCGAAGTTGGCGCTGCGGAAAGACACTTGTAGACAGCTTCTCGCACCTGCGCCCTTCCGAACTTGCCCTCAAGGCTGCCCAGCATGCGATCGGGCCAGAGCCATTCAGGCGCCTTCTTCAAAGGGAGCGTCTCTGCAAGCTCGTCGTAGCAGTACTTGACTAAGCCCACATAGCTCGGGAGCCCAGCGCCCATCGAGATGCCTGCACCGCAGAAGATCACTACTCGATCATCTTCGAGCGACTGCACTAGCTCGTCCGGAACGACGGGCCCTGCTTTGACGAACTTGGGCATATCCAGCCTCCTGCCGTGTTTAAGTACATCTTAGGACGCCAGCTAGCTCTTCGGGCCGCAAGTCGGTAACGCCTCGACATCGGCTAAGAGGGTTTGCAAGGCCGTGGGGCGCAGTGAGTGGCCCTTGTGTCTCAGCAATGCGCTGGTTGGCGAATCGAGCGCTAAAAAGGCAAGGGCGCGCACGAGAAGACAAGCCTAGGTGACCTTCCTCAGTGACCAGATCCAGGCATCGGCCTGGTTTTGGTATCCAGTGTCCGCTCCTGGTCGAAAGCCGCCCCCCCCACCCTCGATAAGTCCATCTAATCCCCTGCCCCCGATGTCTACTTCCGGTCAGAAGCGGACATCGGGCACAGATCAGGCGACGCAATGCCAGCGCTGACACAAGAGGGACGATCGCAATGCGCCGCAGACCTAGCTCCGGAGCCTGAAGCCTGTGGGTCATGACGCCGCCACTCATGGGATGCCTTGTCCGCTGAATCCGCCAACGCGGCTCTTGTTAGCTGCCCTTCCGCCCCCTAAGCTGAATTCGAGCGGACAGAGCCTGCACACAGACACGGGCTCCAATCGCGAAAGGAGAAGATGTGGACATGGCAGCAGAAATGCCCGCCAACGATATTCGGCAGATGACGCAACAGGAGTTTCTGGATGAATTCTGCTTAGAAGGCGACGATTTTGATTCGCGATGGGCATTTGCAGAGCCTTTTGAGCGCATCTATGACTGGGCAGAGAGTGCAGGCGCCACTTCGATAGTGGTCGGCGGGTCATTCGTGACCGAGAAGAAAGATCCAGGAGATATCGATCTCTTGGTCTTCTTCAAGAACTCAGCCAGCATTCGCAAATGCAGTGAGTCAATGTTCATCAAGGAGGTCCGTCTCGACATCCAGCTCCTGGCAGAGGATCAGGTCGAGCTGACGCGTGCGTTCTTGTACTTACTAGGAACGTCGAAATCAGGACAGAACGCCTATCCTGTCCAGATCAAGCTACACCCCAGTCAATCCTCTCTGCAGGTGCCTTCTTCCGCGCCAATCCTTTACGAACAGGTGCGCGACAGCTATGAGGGCCGGGTGCAAATCCATGTTCACCGGAGCAAGGGATTGATAATTCCGATCCACGGCATCAACACGCGAGCCTCGTGGCTGCAGTACTTTTCGTTGATGGCGACCAGTTCTGGCTGGGGATTCGCACCATTCGTGTATGGCCGGGAGTGGTTAACCACGCTCGCAAATCCGTGGCGTCGAAAAGCGCTGGTGGAAGAATTTAGGATCTGGCTCAATGAGGTAAGGAAGGTTCATGACGGCCCGGTCTGCATCTTCGGACACTCACTTGGTAGCTATTTGTTCTCGCGCTACCTAGCTTCGATGGGCGACTTGGACGAGCGCTTCTGTGGCGTTGTCTTTGCTGGCTCTATCGTGGGTACCGACTTCGATTGGCAAAGCCATATCGATGGTGGAAGGGTGGCAGCGGTCCAAAATACGTACTCACCTAACGACTTCTGGGTGAGCAAGATTCCCGAATTCGGAATGTACGGAAGAGCCGGCGCAGCAGGGTTCCGACAGCAGCATGAACGGCTTCAACAAGTGAAGGTCGATCTTTTGAGCCATACAAACATGTTTGATCGAGATTTAATTGAGCGCATATGGATGCCGTTCTTCGAGTACTCGCTCCGGGTCTACAAAAATAGTCCGACTGCAATCCGGAAGATTTGATGATTCGAAAGGTTAAATGGGACGCATTCGTTCTTGGGGCCCCTCTGAACAAGTCCGAATTCCTCCCTCTCCTCTCATGCAAGTCATTGACGAATCCGGGTTCTGATTTCGTTCATACGACTTTTTCAGAGCGCCCTAGATCGAGGCGTTAACCAAGAACCTTCCGCGCTGCAATTACGTCTTAAGCGTGCGTGCCTATAAACCTTCGATCAATCCGCTCTAAAGAATTTTTCGCTGAACCAATGACCGCTTTGGGTCGAAAGCAAACATCCCCCTACCCTCGATAAACATTCCTAATCATCGAGCACACAACTAAGTTTTAGGCGGCTCGACTTGGCGCATGGCGGGCTGGCCCCGCATACCCAAACACCCATTGCCCTGGCCTCAACTCGCGCACCACGTAAACAACTCCGTTAGGCAAGGGAAGCCCGGATTGAAAGCGACGGAACCTGCGCATATCGTCAGATGTGTTGAAGGTAAAACCCAACAACTGCCAAGCGAGCATGCCGATCCAGATTCCGTGACCGAAGCAGACACTGTCGTCGGGCAGCGATGTCAACGAGTCCGTCGTGAACGCTTTCACGCGGCCAGCGAAGGCGTCGAAGGTCTCGGCGTCATTGCCCAACTGCATATGCGGATTGGCTTCGTGCCAGAACTTGTCTGCAATTGGCCTGCGTTGCGACTGATCCATTCCGGAAATCAATGTCGGATCGATCATGTCGAATTCGTGAAGGAGCGGTTGAAGCTCAACTTCAATTACAGTCTTTTCAGCGTATGGCTTCGCGGTGTCAACCGCCCGCAGGAACGGAGACGACAGAATTCTGGCAGGTCGAGCCGGCAGACGATTGGCCAGTTCGATGGCTTGGAGGCGTCCTGCGTCCGTCAGTGGGATGTCCGCGTGCGGCATTGTTATCCCGCCAGCATTGGACTGGCTTTCTCCATGCCGGACGAAAAAGACGCTGCGGGCTCCCATGGACTTCGAACTACTTGCCAGCAATGACCGGCTGCTCAGCCAGCTTCAACAGCTCCCGCTTCTGAGCCTTGCTGAGGCCGTTCCAGCGCAGAAGCAGCTTGGCGAGAATTTCGTCTTCGGTGTACAGAAAGGCAGGAGGAACCCCCAACGCTTCGGCGAGCTTTCGGACCGTTTCCGCGCGTGGTTCGTGGACACCGCGCTCGTACTGGTTGACGCGAGGACTCGCCACATCGGGCTCCATACCGGCCAAAGCTCCAAGCTGAGCCTGCGACAGACCCGCGCGCTTGCGGGCTTCAGCCAGTCTCCGGGCAAAGATTGGATGCGGGGATTCTGACACCGGGCCTCCTAAGGTTCGCACCGTAGGATGGCGTAAGCGTCTGCCCTTTCACACTAAGATACTCTTAGTATTGGGTCAAGAACCCGAGGATCCGACACTCCATGGGCTTGTATCTAGTAGACCCCGAACACGGTATTGCCATCGAAGTTCCCCTCCCAGGCACACAAGAACGCGCTCTGGCCATGCAGTGGGATCGCCTGAAAGAATCTGATGCGCGCGAGCGGTTCAGCGCGAGATTTGCCAAGCATCTGACGAGCGCAATTTCGGAGGCGATGGACTGGGACATCAAGGCGCCGACGGGAGCACAGTTGGCTTACGCTCTCGTCCTCTCGCAAAAGCTGGAAACCGAGATCCCTTCCATCGCCATGTCTTCCAGGCTGGAGATGGCGCTGTTCATCGACAAAGCGTCCGCACGCCTCCGCGATGGCTGACTTGAATGCGGCTCAGGCAAGCTTCATGTGCCCGAACCCCTACCCGGATTTCAGAAGACATGATCTGGTGGAAGGCGCACACACTTTCCGCTTCGCAGGACGGATCTGCCCCAGTCGCATCTGACATTGTTCCTCGCCACAAAATCGCGAGCAGCACTACCGGCTTCTTCAGGTGGCATGATCAGCTTGAGACGCGGCCCAAGGCCGTACATCAGGTCGAAGCCGAAGTCGAACTGCAGCAGCCGTCGTAGCTGACGAGTATTGCCGACCAGAGAGAATCCCGACTTGCCGGCAGCATGCTGCTGCAACGCTGTCCGCCTGAGCCAGACCGCCTGCTCGTGGAGCACGCCCTTGTCGAGATCCATGGCGAACGCGCGATCTTCTGCCATCGGGAAGATGTGCCTGATGAGGAACTCAAAGAGCTCGATTGCAATGAACTTCAACGGCGATCCCACTGCTGCCATTAGCAGGGTTCGGTGCAGCGACTGTCCGATGATGAATGCTCTCGATCTGTCACCAGTCGCATGAGCATCGCGCAGCAATACCACAGTGGCCGCCAAGGACTGCAGGTCCGCTTCTCCTTGCAGACTCTTCAGAGAAACTCCGAGTGATCTGCGACGCACATACAGACCTTTCGTCAGCGCTCTCCCCTCGAAAACGGCACTCTGAACGCTCGGCCGCAGGCTTCTCAGCAGTGCGTCGCCACCACCCCCTCCCAGTGATTCGGTGACGTCAAGAGCACGCCATGCTGGGCTCGCGAGCATCTCCTCTGATCCTGGAACCTTCATGGCACTCACACGCACCGTTTCTGAACCAGGCAGATGCCGGCCTGTGGCGTACTTCGCCCAGAGATTGTTGTGGTGCAGCCCCGTCTTGTATGTGTTGGGCTGCACCAACTGGCCGAGGCCGTATGCCGTCGCGCATCCTAGCTGCGCACGCAACGCTTCGAACCACAGGCCGACTCGCAGTACATCGAGCGCCCTGCGTGCGGACTTGGGCTGTCCAGCATCAGCATGTTGAACTAGCCGCTTCAGGCGTATATCACCGTAGAACTTCAAGCGATTCATTGGCTTGGACGCAGTGCGCGTGCGAAGAACTAGAGTAACGATGTCGCTCATTGTTCCCTGTGGGCCGAAATCCTTGCAACGGTTACGCTCCATGCGTGACCGACCGTGACCAGCCAACAGATTCTCTCGCCGTCGTACTGCAGCAGGACTTGCTGCAGCTCTATGGGCCGGTCATCGGTCAAGACGATCTGCGCCAAGCATTGGGGTATGCCTCTCCAGGTGGGTTCCGCCAGGCGTTGGCCCGGGGCGTGCTCCCAGTACCTGTGTTCGCCATTCCTCATCGAAGGGGCAAATACGCCTTGACCAAGGACGTTGCCTTGTGGCTTGCGGAGCTGCGGCGCCACGCCTCTCCACCCGCGACTGCTTGAGACGTCCCAGACAGACGCCACGGACGGAATGGGGGCACGTCGGCACATGTGCGGAAGGGGCAGCCCTCGGCAGGCCGGCTGACCGAATCAATCGAACCAAGAAGGAGCCACCGATGAGCGAGTGAAATCCCATCGCTCAGAACGAAGTGGGCCCCGCACGCCAATGCGGGGCCCAGTTGCTGCAAACGGATTCGAGGCCGTTGCGGCCATGTTCCGAGCACCCTCCGACGAAGTCAAGTTCCCCTGCCCTGTTCACACAGGACGGGAGGTATCCGATCACGCCGGTCGCTCGCCGCTAGGCCGGCAGGGAGAGCTCAATGTCTGTCCACACCTACGCTCGGCATGTGCCGGGCTCTTCAACGATCCCTACGAGCTGGAAAATCCGGATCCGGCCCGGCGACCGCGCTGAAAACTTACGGCCAGCACGAGACGCCGACATTAAGGGAGGTGCCGAATGAGCCTCCTGTTGAAAGTGGGAACCGTCTGCGTGTCCAAAGGACGCGTAATCCAGATCGACGGTGTCAGTTCGATCTCTCACGTCGACGCGCGGGACATGGGGAGCGGGGAGATGATCTCCGTTCCGATCTCCCAAATTGAATCACTACCCCTTCCCGCCCATGGTCAGGAGGCCGGAACAATTCATGAGGCCGAATGGCGGAGGTGCACCGAGCTTGCCAAGGACCTGAGCGTCTATGTCGACCATAGGACAGTTCCCCGCGCTGTGCTGGCAAAGCTGGCAGAGCGGCATGGCATAAGTACTCGCCAACTCCAGCGTATCCGAGCTGCCTTCAAACAGGCTCCCCGCGCCAGCACCTTGGCCAGGACCTCCGGCGGACGACCGCGTGGACTCAGTCGACTTGATCCTCGCGTCGACGCGTTGATTCGGCACGCCATCGCCAAGCACTACATGCTGCGCGAGCAGCCGCCCAAGGAGCATGTCGTGGTCCGTGTTCGGTCCATGGCGCGACGACTCCAGCTGCCGATACCTTCACGCAAGGCCATCTTGCTGCGCCTGAGCCAAGAGCTCGGTGCCGCCGCGGACATGGCACGGGAAGGTGCCCCCTCCGCTCGACAGAAGTGGCGGCCACGAACGGGTAGGTTGTCTGTCGGCAAGCATCTTGACCTTATCCAGATCGATCACACCCGTGCCGATGTCATGGTGCTGAGCGAAGATCGTTGCGCGGTGTTGGGTCGTCCATGGATCACCTTGGCGATCGATGTCGCGACTCGCTGTGTACTTGGAATGTACATCTCGATGGACGCGCCCTCCTCCGTTTCGGTATCGCTGTGCATCGAGCATTCCGCGCTGCCGAAGCCTGAGAACGCCGGCGATCCTGGAGTTTGGCCAATGTACGGCAAGCCGAAGAAGCTGCTCGTCGACAACGGCAAGGACTTCCGCAGCCTGGCACTCGAGCGCGGTTGCGACGAACACCAGATCGAGCTCGCATGGCGCCCTGTCAGGACACCGCACTACGGAGGACACATCGAGCGTCTCATCGGCACGCTCATGAAGATTGCGCACCTTCTGCCAGGCACGACTTTCAGCAACATCAGGGAACGCGGAACCTATGACAGCGAGGCCAAGGCCACGCTCACGCTGGACGAGTTCCGGCAATGGATGACGCAGAAGATCTGCAGGTTTTACCACCAGCGCATCCACCGCACGCTCGGATTGCCGCCCATTGTCGCGTGGGAGCGCAGCCTCACTGACGCGGCAGGAAACCTCAGCAGTCCACCGTTGGTTGCGCGGCCGATGGAGTTCCGGATGGATTTCCTGCCTTTCGAGACGCGGCTTGTCCGTCGCACCGGTATCGAGCTCCGAGGTTCGCGCTACTGGCACGATGATCTGGCGCCGATGCTCAACTCGGATGGCCCGGTACGAGTGCGATATGACCCCAGAGACCCAAGATCAGTCTGGGTGCGACGTTCGGACGGGGTCCTGGTGACAGCAGACCTGATCGGTGGTCGTGCGACAGATCCTTCCTGCAACAGGAGATTGCATCGGGATACACGAGCCAGGATCGACGCTGAGACAGACAAGGGCTTCGAGGTTACCGACAGCATCGAGCTCAATGCCAAAGAAGCCACCAGACAGGCCCGCCGCGGCAAACGCCTGGAAAAGCCCTCAGCAGTCATGTGTGGTGCGCCGCTGGATCCGGCTGCGGCAGACCCTGTGACCCCACCCAATCGAGCCGCCATTCGACTCGAAGAGTGGGACTGACGAACATGAACAACTTCCACCACCTCGACCCCAGCGCACGCGATCAGCTCGATCTGCCTGCCGAGGAGCGGGCCGGCCGCATGCTTGTCGAACGCTTCATCATGCACGAGCGCCTCGTCCCGGTTCTCGACCACATCGAATTCCTCATCCGCATGCCGGCCCAGACGAGGGCCAACGGACTCGTCGTCTCCGGAAAACCTGGATCGGGAAAGACCATGCTCTCTCGAGCCATCCTTCGCAGGAACCCGCCAACACCAGCAGCAATCGGCAGAGGAGCCAGCCAACCCGTTCTGGCGATCAACATGACCAATGCCCGGGAAGCCAAGACGCTCTATAGCCGGATACTGGCCAGGTTCGGAGTTCCAGAGCCCAGTCGCTACTCTGGAAGCGAACGGGAACGCATGGTGCTCAAGCTCTGCCGTGCTGCGAATCTCAAGCTGCTGGTTGTCGATGAAATCCAAGACATCCTAACCACAACGGCACGTCAGCAGCGGATTGCGCTGGACACCATCAAGTTCCTGATGAATGAGCTGTCGTTGCCGATCCTGATACTTGGGACATCTCATGCACCCGCGGCGATGCAGGTCGATGAGCACTTGAACGCCAGGTTCAAGTACCGTGAGTTGCCATTGTGGACGCGCGATGCATACCTGAAGAACTTTCTCGATGCGTTGGAGAAGGTACTTCCGTTGCGAAAGCCTTCCCATCTCTCATCGCCGACTCTGTCGACAGAGTTGATCCGGCTCTCGAAGGGCATTCTTCAGGCGATCGTACAACTCGTGACCCATGCGGCAGCACATGCCGTCGAGTCGGGTGATGACCAGATCACGACGGCCCTCTTGGAGCGGGCCATGTTCGAACCACCGCTGGCCGCCGCAAGGCAGGCCGCGGTGCAGGCCGAACTAAGGCAGATCGATGGCTGAGGTGGAGCCTCCCCTTCAGCGCTGGTGGATCCAACCTCCGTTTCCGGATGAAACGTTGCGCTCGGTCGTCAACCGAGCCGCTGAGCTCTACGAGTGTCCGCCCACGCGTCTCTGGGAATGCTTGAACTGGGACGATCCGCAACCCTTCGGCGAGGTCGAGTCGCCTTCTGTCGAAACGTTGCGCAGGATGGCTGCTGCGATCGGAATGCGGGCACCGGATCTCTCAGCACACCGTCTGCCTCACGCACCTTGGCTTCTGGCACCGCTGGCGGACGAGGTCTATTGCCCCATGTGCTGGGACGAAGACCAACGCCGAGGAGATCCCCTGTGGACCCGTCGCGGCTGGAGGCGGGTTCTTTGCACGCGCTGCCCGACTCATGGCTGCGCGCTCCATCTCAGGCCTGAGCATCGGGCTAAGTGGCCTGCGCCCGGTGCCCTGGACTTCCCGGCCTTGGCGGAGCACGAGCAACGGATACTCGAGCTGATCGCGGAATTCGGCGAAACCTTGGAGCGCAGCCTCTACGCAGGAGCGCCATGGCCGGAAGAACTGCGCGGTAGTCCTCACACTGCCCGCCAGATGCTCCTCAAGGTGAGCTTCAACATGAACACAGTTAGGGACCTTCCTCTGACCAAGTGTGTCCAAACCAGCGGGAACATGGCGAGGTATATCCACGGCCCCCTGCACAATCAGGAGCCCGTCAAGGCGCT
>Ga0160444_100745_pt1 | contig 9835 bp, 8 predicted proteins | sample HID1972K_E1MG_FD_108232 | JGI IMG/M metagenome (GOLD analysis project Ga0160444, IMG submission 108232) | Enriched pill bug-associated microbial communities from UW Madison campus, WI, USA - HID1972K_E1 MG | ecosystem: Host-associated > Arthropoda: Insects > Digestive system > Unclassified ... | reverse complement strand
CCTGCAGAGCCGCATGGATCTGCATCCGATCATCGCCGGGCGCAGCCACGTGCGCCCGAGCGCGATCGATCCAACGCCCGCATTGACCAACACCACACTGTTCGCGCGCGACCACCAGCTGTGTCTGTACTGCGGTCGTCGCGCAGGCCGTCAGACGCTGACCCGCGACCATGTCGAACCGCTGTCGCGCGGCGGCCTCGATATCTGGGAAAACGTGGTCACCGCCTGCTTCCACTGCAATTCGCGCAAGGGTGCGCGAACGCCGCAGGAGGCCTCGATGCCGCTGCTGGCGGTGCCGTTCCGGCCAAGCTGGATCGAGCATCTGATTCTCAGCAACCGCAACATCCTGGCCGACCAGATGGCCTTCCTCAGCACCCACCTGCCGCGCCGCGACCGTGGCTGAGGTCCGCGCGCCGTGCATCGCGCGTGGTGCGCTCGATACACTCCACGGATAGCGCGCCTCGCGACGCGTCGCCCGGTATCTTCTGCATGACACTGACCATCGCCCTGAGCGGAATGGACACCGCCACCGAAACCGCCCTGCGCGCGGCATTCACCGGCGCCAATGTGCAGCTCGGCGAGCCGTTCCTGCTGGTCGCAGAAGCCGATGCCGAACACGTCATCGTCGACATGGACAGCATGTACGGCCCGATGAGCTGGCTGCGCCTGCACGCCGCGGGCAAGCAGATCGTCGGCCTGACCTCGGCGCCACGCGTGCAGACCCACTACCGCCTGGGGCGCCCGTTCGACGACAGCGCGATGGCCGCACTGTTGCGCGAAATCGCGGCGACGCAGAACGTGGCCGTGAACACGCCGGTACCGTCACCGGTGCCCGGGGCGCCTGCCCGCTCCATCGCAACTGCGCCTGCCGTCGAATCACACGATGACGCATCCGCTGCCCCGACAACCGATATCACGCCCGAACACGCAGTCGTCGGCGCCGTCGAGCCCGAGATCGGGCATTCCGAGCCCGATGCCGCGGTCGAGACCGCGCACGTACCGGAGCCGGACGCGCCGCCAACCCCGGAGGCGGTCACGATTCCGTCCGATCTGGAATCCGCACGCGCCTTGCCCTTCGCCGACTGGTTGAACATCGGCGTGCTGCGCGGCCGCCGCCGCTACCGTCGCGAAACCGGGCCAACGCTGTGGCTCGACTTCGATGCGCAGCAGTATCACGGCCCCAGCACGCTCAAACCCCTGAGCCAGTACTTCGAGGGCGCGATCGCCCGCGATGCGATCGAAGCCGTGGACGACGCGACCTGGTCGCGTGAGGCGCAGGCGTCCGGGCCCCCACAGCCCCTGCTGCGCCTCATCTGGCTGGGCGGACTTCTCGCGGGCGACGGCACGCTCGCGCCCGGACACGACCCGGATGCGCGTTACCAGCTGAACAAGTGGCCGCAGACCGAGCGCGAGTATCCGCGCCACTTCCGCATCGCCACGGCCATGATGAAGGGCCCGGCCACGCTCGAAGAAATCGTGGTCGCCAGTGGCCTGCCGGCGGAGGAAGTCCTGCGATTCGTGAATGCCAACCTCGCCACCCGCTACGCCGAGCCGCTGACCGAGGCGCCTGAAGCGGTGGATGAACCGGCGCGTCAGGGCGGCTTCTTCTCCCGTCTGCGGCGTCGCTGAGCGCCTCGCGCCCAGCGTTTCCATGACAGGCCGGTGACGCCAGCCGCAGGGCCGCGGCGTACAATTGGCGAATGATCGATTCCACGCGCTATCCGCGCCTTGCGCGCATCGACGCGCCGTCCGACCTGCGCCAGTTCGACGAAGCCGAACTGCCTGCGATCGCCGACGAACTGCGCGCCTACCTCATCGAATCCGTCGGCAAGAGCGGCGGCCATTTCGGCGCCGGCCTCGGCGTGATCGAACTGACGACGGTCCTGCATTACCTCTACGACACGCCGCACGATCGCGTCGTCTGGGACGTTGGCCATCAGACCTATCCGCACAAGATCCTGACCGGCCGCCGCGACCGCATCCACACGGTCAAGCAGAAGGACGGCGTGGCGCCGTTCCCCAAGCGCGAGGAATCCGAGTACGACACCTTCGGCGTCGGCCATTCGTCGACCTCGATCTCGGCAGCGCTGGGCATGGCGATCGCCAACGCACAGGCCGGCAACGACCGCCGCGTAGTCGCGGTGATCGGCGACGGCGCGATGACCGCCGGAATGGCCTACGAGGCACTGAACCACGCCGGCGGCATGGCGCCCGAGCCCGACGTGCTGGTGGTGCTCAACGACAACCGCATGTCGATCAGCGAGGCCGTCGGCGGTTTGACCAAGATGCTCGGTCGCGCGACCGGCAGCCGCACGCTCAATGCCCTGCGCGAAGGCGGCAAGAAGCTGCTGGGCGACAAGAACAACCCGACCGCGAAGTTCGTGCGTCGCTGGGAAGAACACTGGAAGGGCATGTTCGTGCCGTCCACACTGTTCGAGGAAATGGGCTTCCACTACACCGGTCCGATCGACGGCCATGACGTCAAGGCGCTGGTCGACACGCTCAAGACGCTCAAGGGCCTCAAGGGCCCGCAGCTGCTGCACGTCATCACCACCAAGGGCAAGGGTTACGAACTGGCCGAGGGCGACCAGATCGGCTACCACGCCGTGTCCCCGTTCGATCCGGACAAGGGCCTGGTCGCCAAGGGCGGCGCTTCGAGACCGACCTACACCGACGTCTTCGGCAACTGGCTGTGCGACATGGCCGCCGCCGATCCGCTGCTGCTGGGCATCACCCCGGCGATGCGCGAAGGCTCGGGCCTGGTGCGCTTCAGCAGAGAGTACCCGGACCGCTATTTCGACACCGCCATCGCCGAGCAGCACGCGGTGACGCTGGCCGCCGGGATGGCCTGCGAAGGCGCCAAGCCGGTGGTCGCGATCTATTCGACCTTCCTGCAGCGCGCCTACGACCAACTGGTCCACGACGTCGCGGTGCAGAAGCTCGACGTGCTGTTCGCGATCGACCGCGGCGGCGTCGTCGGTCCGGATGGCGCCACGCATGCCGGCAACCTCGACCTCAGCTTCCTGCGCTGCGTGCCGAACATGGTCGTCATGGCGCCGGCCGACGAGAACGAATGCCGCGCGATGCTGACGACCGGCTTCCGTCACGAAGGCCCGGCCGCGGTGCGCTACCCGCGCGGCACAGGTCCCGGGGTCGCGATCGATACGGCGCTGGAGACGCTGCCGATCGGCAAGGCCGACCTGCGCCGCCGCGGCGCACGTGTCGCACTGCTGGCGTTCGGCGCGATCGTGCCGGCCGCCGAGCAGGTCGGCGAGGCGCTCGGCCTGACCGTCGTCAACATGCGTTTCGTGCGTCCGCTCGACCGCGCATTGTTGCTGGAGCTGGCGAAGACCCACGACGGCTTCGTGACGCTGGAGGACAACGTCGTCGCCGGCGGCGCGGGTTCCGGCGTGGCCGAGTTGCTCAACGCCGAAGGCATCACGATGCCGATGCTGCACCTCGGCTTGCCGGATGCCTTCCAGCACCACGCCAGCCGCGAGGACCTGCTTGCCGAAGCGGGACTCGACGTCGCCGGCATCCGCGGCGCGGTATTGCACCGCTGGCCGGACCTGCACGCAGGTGACGCGGGCTTGCAGACGGCTGCCGCGGGCTGACCGGGCCCGCAGTTGCGGGCCCTGCTCAGGGCATCACTGCCGCCGCCTCGATCTCCGCGTCCTCGACCGCGTCCACCGCATCGGGCGCCAGCACGGTGTAGCCGCGCGCGCGCAGCGCCGCGAGGTGTCCGTCGGCGCGCATCAACGCGTCCAGGGGCACGGTCGCGAAGACCACTTCATGCTCGGCCAGTGCGGCGTCGACCTTCGACAGCCAGGCCGCTGCGACCTTCGATTCGACATCCACCATGCCCAGCCCGCGCGCGGTCTCGCTGGCGGTCCAGGCCGACAGGCAGGCCATCACCTGCGCCCGCGCGTCCGGCATGCCGCGCAGTGCATCGAGATCGCCGACCGCCCACGCATTCGCCCGCGCGGCGATACGTGGCAGATCGTTCTCGATGATGTCGAGCGTGCCGCGCACGCACTCCAGATCCTCGGGCTTGAGTGTCTCGCGACGGAACGTCGCAAGTGCGCCGCGCGGATCTTCGATCTTCAACTCCACGACGGTCGGCGTGATCGGCAGGCCGCGCGCCTTGAGCGCCTCGTCGATCACCGGCCCGATGATGCCGCCCTCGCGCAAGCCGTTATGTTCCAGGGCAGCGCGGTAGAGCTGGTAGACCGCGATAAAGGGCCGCTTGCGTTCGATGCCGCGGTCACGGCCGATGTAGCGCTGCTTCAGTGCAGCCCAGCGTGCATAGAGGTCCGCCGGGAGCAATTCGTCGAGGGATGCGCCATCAGGATTGCGCATCGCACGGAACGCCGAGGGTGCCAGCGTCAGCCCGCGGAAAAAACCGACATCGGCGTCGACTTTCACGCCCGGCGGACCCAATGCGGCATCGGCTTCGGCCAGTACCTGGCGCACCTCGTCCGCGCGCCAGGTCATGTCCGCCGGAAGCGGCGACTGGGTGCCGAGGATATAGAGCGTATGACCATCGTCGCGCCGCACCCGCCACAGGCCCGGGCCGGGCTGCACACCGGTGACGACGACGGTGTCCATGTCGCGGACATCGGAGGTATCGGACTGCGCGGCGGGTGCAGGCAGGACCGCCGCGATGTCCTGCGCCTGCGCCGTGGGGACAATCGACATCGATGCCATTGCGAACGCGAGCACCGCAACACCGAATCGCGTGTTCATCAGCCAGATCCGTTCAAGAAGATGAAGGGGGAGCATACGAAGCCGCCCGGGCGAATGCGCATGACATTCGGCACACCTTCGGCTCTCCGTTCAGCGTGGCGACGTGCGCAACCGTCGGGTATCCCAAGCGCGCACGCCTCGCCGACACCGGCCCCGTTACGGTGCGCTATCCCCCAACCGGAAGACCGTCATGACGATCGACAACGACCAGCGCCGCGTCCTGCGCGATATCGATTCGACGACCCCCATCAGCGAATCCGAGACCGACTGGGCGGTCAATGCCGGCTACGCCGTGCTCGCCGAGGACGGCGATATCGATCTCACCAACGAAGGTCGCGCACTGCTGGACGCGGCCTGACGCGCGCCCTCACAAACAGAACGGCCCGCGCTTGCGCACGGGCCGTTCGGATATCGCGTGTTTTGGTCGGGGTAGCCGGATTTGAACCGACGACCACTTGTCCCCCAGACAAGTGCGCTACCAGGCTGCGCTATACCCCGGAATCAGGAAATTATACCGTCTGGCGGGCGTTTCGCCCATCGCCAATCAACGCTTCAGCAGTTGCAGCACGTCCTCGAGCTCCATGCGCACCTGACGCACGATCTGGCTGCTCAGTGCGGACTCCTGCTTGGCGCCCTCGCCTTCCAGGCGCAGGCGCGCGCCGCCGATCGTGTAGCCCTGCTCGTACAGCAGGCCGCGGATCTGGCGCACCATCAACACGTCGTGGCGCTGGTAATAACGGCGATTGCCGCGACGCTTGACCGGGCTCAGGCTCGGAAACTCCGTCTCCCAATACCGCAGCACGTGCGGCTTGACGTCGCACAGCTCGCTGACCTCGCCGATGGTGAAGTAACGCTTCGCCGGGATCGGCGGCAGTTCGCGGTTGCTGCCCGGGTCAAGCATGCGCGGCGCCCACCGAGCCGGTATAGGCCTCGACGCGTTCCTTGAGCTTCTGGCCCGGACGGAAAGTCACGACCGTGCGTGCGGAAATCGGAATCTCCTCACCGGTCTTGGGATTGCGGCCCGGACGCTCGTTCTTGCGGCGCAGGTCGAAGTTGCCGAAGCCCGACAACTTCACCTGGCGGCCCTGCTGCAACGCATCGCGCAGCACGTCGAAGAAGGCGTCGACGAATTCCTTCGCCTCGCGCTTGTTCAAGCCCACTTCCTCGTAGAGCTTTTCGGCCATGTCCGCCTTCGTCAATGCCACGCCACCACTCCCCTGAAGGGCTCAGCCCCGGATCTTCGCACCGTGGTCGCGCGCCAGGGTGGCGACCACATCCGCGACGACGGCATCGACATCGCGGTCGGTCAGAGTGCGTGAACTTTCCTGCAGAATCAAGCCCATGGCGAGACTCCTGAACCCCGTTTCGACCCCCTGCCCGGCGTAACGGTCGAACAGGCGCACGTCGGACAGCAGCGGTCCGGCGCACGCACGCACGGTCGCCTCGAGCGCCGCCCAGTCCACCGATTCGGGCGCGACGATCGCCAGATCGCGACGCACCGACGGGAATTTCGACAGCGCGGTCACCCGCGGCAGCGGACGCGCCTGCAGCGCGGACGCATCGAGTTCGAACGCCACCACTGGCACGTCGATGTCGAGCGCGCGCAGCAGACGCGGATGCAGTTCGCCGATCCAGCCGACGCGTGCGCCGTCGCGCAACACGTCGGCCGAGCGACCGGGATGGCCGTGCGGCGTGGTCGAACGCGCGAAGACGAGCGCCGCGCCGGCGACCGCGGCCAGCGCTTCCAGATCGCCCTTGAGATCGAAGTAATCGACCGGACGCGTCGCGTCGCCCCACTGTTCGACACCGGCATCGCCGGCCACCGCGGCGGCAACACGCAGCGTTTCCACCGGAGCGGCACCGGCGACGTCGGCCTGCGCGAAGACCTTGCCGAGTTCGAACAGGCGCACGCGCTCCTGCTGGCGCGCGAGGTTGCGCGCGAGTGTGGACACCAAGCCCGGCAGCAACGCGGTGCGCATGACGCCGAGTTCGGCGCTCAGCGGATTGGCCAGCGGCACGCTGCCGGCATCCGCCTGCCAGGTCGCGAGCAGCGACGCATCGACGAACGCGAAGTTGACTGTTTCCAGACAATCGCGCGCGACCATCTGCCTGCGCAGTTCGGATTCGGCGACATGGGTTTCGCTGGCCGCGGCGATGCGCGTCGCGCCCCCGGGCAGCGTGGTCGGCACGCGGTCGTAGCCATGGATGCGTACGACTTCTTCGATCAGGTCTTCCTCGATTGCCAGATCGAAGCGACGCGTCGGCGTGGTGACCCGCCAGCCAGCGTCGTTCGAGACGACTTCGAGACCCAGCGCGCGCAGGATGCGTTCGATCTCCGCGTCGTCGACCGTCAGACCCAGCACGCGCGTCAGGCGCGCGCGACGCAGGGCGATGGTGCGCGGCTGCGCGAGGTGCGCATCGAGTTCGGCAGCCGTCACCGGACCGGCACTGCCGCCGGCGACATCGAGGATCAGGCGCGTCGCGTACTCGATCGCGGTCCGCGGCAGTTCGGGATCGACGCCGCGCTCGAAGCGATGCGCGGCATCGGTGTGCAGGCCGAGACGGCGGCTGCGACCGATGATCGCGTCCGGCGCGAAGTGCGCGGATTCGAGGAACACGGTGCGGGTGCCGTCGGTCACCCGCGTGTCGAAGCCGCCCATGACACCGGCCAGCGCGACGACGCGGCCCGCGTCGGTGATCGCGAGGAACTGTTCGTCCAGCGTCACGTCGCGACCATCGAGCAGCTTGAGCGTTTCGCCCTTGCGCGCGCGACGCACGCCGACCGGACCTTCGAGCAGGTCGCGGTCGAAGGCATGCATCGGCTGGCCGAGTTCGAGCATGACGTACTGGGTGACGTCGACGAGGAAGCTGACAGGACGCACGCCACTGCGGCGCAGGCGCTCGGCCATCCACGACGGCGTCGGGCGCGTCGCATCGATGCCTTCGATCACGCGGCCCAGATAGCGCGGCGCATCGGCACCCGCATCCAGCACGACTTGCAGGGATGCGTCCGTGCTGGCCGGCACCGCGGGCGCATCGAGCGGCGCGACTTCGCTGCCGCAGGCGGCGGCCACGTCGAATGCGATGCCGCGGATGCCGAAGCAGTCGGCGCGGTTGGGCGTGAGCTTGAGCTCGATGGTCGCGTCGGGCAGGCCGAGATACTCGGCCAGCGGCGCGCCGACCGGCGCGTCATCCGGCAGTTCCAGCAGGCCGGAGGCATCGGCATCGATACCGAGTTCCCTGGCCGAGCACAGCATGCCGTTCGATTCCACGCCGCGCAGCTTCGCGGCCTTGATCGTCAGTTCGCCGACGGTCGTGCCGATCGTCGCCAAGGGTGCGACCAGACCCGGGCGCGCATTCGGCGCGCCACAGACGATCTGCAGCAGCGTGCCGCCGGCATCGACCTGACAGACCTGCAGGCGATCGGCTTCAGGATGCTTTTCGGCCGACACGATGCTTGCCACGATCACGCCGTCCAGCGACTCACCCAGCAGCGTGATGTCCTCGACCTCGAGGCCGATCGCGGTCAGCGTCGCCGCCAGTTCGTCGCGGCTGGCATCGGTCTTGACGTGCTGGCGCAGCCAGTTCTCGGAAAATTTCATCGCGATCTCTTCGAATCGTCATCCCGGCGCGCAGCGCCGGTGTGTCTGTAAAGGGGCAGGCGTGACGCGCTCAGGCGAACTGGCGCAGGAACCGCACATCGTTGTCGAAGAACGCGCGCAGATCGTCGACGCCATAACGCAGCATCGCGAAGCGCTCGACGCCGAGGCCGAAGGCGAAACCGGTGTAGCGCTCGGGATCGATGCCGACGGCCTTGAGCACGTTCGGATGGACCATGCCGCAGCCCAGCACCTCGAGCCAGCGCGTGCTGCCATCGGCCTGCTGCCAGGCGATGTCGACTTCGGCGCCGGGTTCGACGAACGGGAAATAGCTCGGGCGGAAACGCATCTCGAAATCGCGCTCGAAGAACGCACGCACGAATTCGCTCAGCGTGCCCTTGAGGTCGGCGAACGTCGCGTGTTCGTCGACCAGCAGGCCTTCGACCTGGTGGAACATCGGCGAATGCGTCTGATCGCTGTCGGAGCGGTAGACCTTGCCGGCCGCGATCATGCGCAGCGGCGGCGCGTGCTCGCCCATGTAGCGGACCTGCACACCCGAGGTGTGCGTGCGCAGCAGGCGGCCGTCGCCGAAATAGAACGTGTCGTGCATCGCGCGCGCCGGATGGTGCGGCGGAAAGTTCAGTGCTTCGAAGTTGTGCCAGTCGTCCTCGATCTCGGGGCCGTCGGCGAGCTCGTAGCCCAGGCGCCCGAAGATGTCGGCGATGCGCTCGAGCGTGCGACTGATCGGATGCACGCCGCCGCGCGCGCCATCGCGGCCCGGCAGGGTGATGTCGATGGTTTGCGACGCGAGCTTCGCATCAAGGGCGATGTCGTCGAGCGCGATCTTGCGCGTCGACAGCGCGGTGCCGATCACGTCGCGCGCGCGGTTGATCGCCTCGCCCGCCGCCTTGCGCTGGTCACCCGGCAGCGCGCCCAGCGCCTTGAGCTGCGACGTGATGCTGCCGCTCTTGCCGAGCAGCCCGACGCGCAGCGCTTCGAGCGCCTCGGGCGTCGCGGCCGCCTCGATATCGGCAAGCGCCTGGTTCGAAAGGGAGTCGATTTCGCTCATCGCACTGCTGGCCCGTCGCTGATGGAGGAATGCAGCACCGCGAATATCCGGCGCCACAAACAACAATGGGGAAGGACTTGCGCCCTTCCCCACGTGACCGCCGGACGGATCCGGCGGCAGTACCGCTTTACGGTGGAGACGACGGCCTCAGGCCGCCAGCGCGCCCTTCGCCTTCTCGGCGAGCGCGGCAAAGCCGGTGGCATCGTTGACCGCGAGATCGGCCAGGATCTTGCGATCCAGGGTGATGCCGGCCTTGAGCAGACCGTTCATGAAGCGGCTGTAGCTGATGCCGTTCAGACGTGCGGCCGCGTTGATACGCGTGATCCACAGCGAACGGAAATCGCGCTTCTTGAGCTTGCGACCGATGTACGCGTACTGGCCGGCCTTGATGACGGCCTGCTTGGCGACGCGGAAGACCTTG
>Ga0160444_100743_pt1 | contig 9861 bp, 6 predicted proteins | sample HID1972K_E1MG_FD_108232 | JGI IMG/M metagenome (GOLD analysis project Ga0160444, IMG submission 108232) | Enriched pill bug-associated microbial communities from UW Madison campus, WI, USA - HID1972K_E1 MG | ecosystem: Host-associated > Arthropoda: Insects > Digestive system > Unclassified ... | reverse complement strand
GACGATCCAGCGCGACCAGGTCCGCATCCTGCGCGCGCACCGGATGATGACGAGCGGCCAGTCCGCGCGCGCGATCGAAGAGCTGACGGACCTGCTGTCCTCGACGACCGATCCGGTCGCGCGTTTCGAGACCGCGTCGATGCTGGCGAACGTGTACGCGGTGCAGCGGCGGTTCGAGGATTCGCTGCGCATGCTCGAGACGATGCTGCCGATCGCCGAGCAGGTCGGCGATGCCCAGCTTCGCCACCGTGGACTCATGGTCGCGGCCATCGTCTACAACCAGGTCGGTGAATTCCGCCTCGCGCGCCAGTACGCCGAGCGGGTGCTGCGCGACGATCCCGCGGGCCGTAACGCCTGCGCGGCGGGCGGCGTGATCCTGGAGGCCATGAACGGCATAGGCCAGCATTTCACCGACGGGTTCGGGCAGGAATCGCTGGCGCGCTGCGAGTCGCAGGGCGAGCCGATTTTCTCCGGCTTCGTCAGGCTGCACATTGCGCGTCAGTGGGAAACGCAGAACAGGCAGGCGGAAGCGTTGCCGATGCTCGGCGGCGGTCTCGCCGATGTCGAGCGCACCGGATACCCGTTCCTGATCGCGCAGACCCGCGCCACGCTCGCGGCGCTCGCGCAGCACGCAGGCCGAAGGACCGCCGCGCGCATGCATGCCGAGGCCGCGCTCGCGAACAGCCACGACGCCAACGCCACCGAGGCGCGCGTCACCGCGCATCGCGTCCAGTACGAACTCGCGATGGCGGATCACGATCCGGTGGCTGCGCTCGCTGCCTATCGGCTCTACACCGATGCAGAGCGCGCCCATTTCAACGACATCAAATCGCGCGAAATGGCTTACCAGGTTGTGCGCCACCAGTCTCTGCAGCAGGCGCAGCAGATCGAACTGCTGCACCAGAAGAACCAGCTGCTGGTGCTGCAGCAGAACGTCACCGAGCAACGTGCACGCAGCTGGCTGCTGCTGGCGCTGGTGCTGGTCGGACTGGTCGCGTCGGTGGGCTACTGGGCCTACAAGACCAAGCGCATGCAGCTCAGGCTCAAGCGCATGACCGAGACCGATGCGCTGACCGGCATTTTCAACCGCCAGCATTTTGCCGAGCGCGCGATCGCGGCGCTGTCGCAGTGTGAGCGTGACGGCGTGCCGGCGACACTGGTGATGTTCGATCTCGACCACTTCAAGCTGGTCAACGACCGGCACGGCCATGCGGCCGGCGACTGGGCGCTGCGTCAGGTCACCGAGGTGGTGCAGCCGCTGTGCCGCGACATGGACGCGTTCGGGCGGCTCGGCGGCGAGGAGTTCGCGATGCTGCTTCCGGGGCTGGATGCGTCCGCGGCCGTCCGCCTGGCTGGCGACGCGCAGGCGCGTCTGGCTGCGATCGACGCCGGCGTGGCGGGCTACGGTTTTCGCCTCGCCGCGAGTTTCGGCGTTGCGGAAACCGGGCAGGGCGGCTATGTCCTGGCGAGCCTGCTCAGTCACGCCGACCAGGCGATGTACGCGGCCAAGCGCGGCGGACGTCGGCAGGTCCGGGTCTACGAACCGGGCCTGGATGACCCGGATGCATGCGTGGAGACGATCGAACGGCTGCGTGAGATGGCCCGCGAGCCCGCGGCTGTGACCGAAGCGCTACCACGTCGCGCGACCGCCTGATCGCGCGACGCAACGCCGGCCTCAGGCCGGGTCGCGGATCACCAGCAGGCGTTCCTCGGTCATGTCGCGGATCGCGTACTTCACGCCTTCGCGGCCGCAGCCCGAATCCTTGATGCCGCCGTAGGGCATGTTGTCGACACGGAAGCTCGGCACGTCGCCGACCACCACGCCGCCGGCTTCGATCCGGTCCCAGGCGCGCATCGCGTGGGCGAGGTTGCCGGTGAACACGCCGGCCTGCAGGCCGAAATCGCTGTCGTTCACCCGCTTGATCGCCTCGTCGAAGCTGTCGACCGGTTCCAGCAGCGCGACCGGGCCGAACACTTCCTTGCGCTCCAGGTCGGCATCGCGCGGCACCTTCTCCAGCAGAGTTGCCGGAATGATGTTGCCTGTGCGCTTGCCGCCGGCGATGACCCTGGCACCGGCCTTGCGCGCGGCGTCGATCCAGGACTCGATGCGGTCGGCGGCGTCGCTGTCGATGACCGGGCCGACGAAGGTGGTCTCCTCGCGCGGATCGCCGCTGCGCAGCGCGCCGATCGCCTTCTTGAGCTTGCGACGCAGCGCCTCGTGCACCGCGCGATGCGCGTAGATGCGCTGCACGCCGATGCAGCTCTGGCCGGACTGGTAGTACGCGCCGAACACCAGACGTTCGACCACCTTGTCCAGCGGCAGGCCGGGATCTTCGTCGACGATGCAGGCCGCGTTGCCGCCGAGTTCCAGCACGACCTTCTTCTTGCCGGCGCGCGCCTTGAGATCCCAGCCGACGAGGCCGCCGGTGAAGCTCAGCAGGGCGATGCGCTCGTCTTCGGTCAGTGCCGCGGCGTCCTCGTTGCTGCACGGGATCACCGAGAACGCGCCCTTGGGCAGATCGGTCTCGGCGAGGATCTCGCCGATGATCAGCGCGCCGACCGGCGTCTTCGCCGCCGGCTTGAGCACGAACGGACAGCCTGCCGCGATCGCCGGCGCGACCTTGTGCGCGACCAGGTTCAAGGGGAAGTTGAACGGCGTGATGAAACTGCACACGCCGATCGGCACGCGCTTGACCATGCCGCGGTAGCCGCGCGTGCGCTCGGAGATCTGCAGTTCGATGAGCTCGCCTTCGCTGCGCGTGGCTTCGCCGGCCGCGATGCGGAAGGTGTCGATCAGGCGCGTGACTTCGCCGCGCGCATCCTTGATCGGCTTGCCGGCCTCGATGCACAGCGCGAGCGCCAGTTCCTCGAAGCGTTCCTCGAACCGGCGCACGCAGTGTTCGAGCACGTCGCGACGCTTGTCGGGTGGAAAATCGGCCATCGCGCCGCGTGCCTTGTGCGCGGCTACGATCGCCTTGCGGATCGCCGCGGCGTCGCCCATCGCGACGCGCGTGGCGACCTTGCCGCTGTACTTGTCGCGGACTTCCAGATCGGTGTTCGCAGCGACCGCGGCATTGGCGAGGTAGTAGGGATAGCTGCGTGCGAGCCCGGCGGTCTTGCGGGCGGTTTTCTGCTTGGCCATGGGGCGCTCCGGAATCGGACGAAGGAAAATGTGCGGCGCGGATCAGTCGATCGCGGCGCTGCGCTCGGGAATGTCGGTGTTGAGCAGGGCGTCGTCGTCGCCGTAGTCGATGGCGAGATCGATCAGGTCGACGCCGGGCGTGTCCAGCGCGGTCCGCAGGACGTCCGCGAACGCGGCGGCGCTGTCCGGACGATGGCCGCGCGCGCCATAACTCTCGGCATAACGCACGAAATCCGGGTTGCCGTAATCCATGCCGTAGACCGGGTAATCCTCGTGCTGCTGCTTCCACTTGATCATGCCGTAGGCATCGTCGCGCAGCACGATGACCACCAGGTCGAGCTTCAGCCGGACCGCGGTTTCGAGTTCCTGCGAATTCATCATGAAGCCGCCATCGCCGCAGACCGCGACGATCTTCCGGTCGGCATGCACCAGCTTGGCGGCGATCGCCGACGGCAGGCCGGCGCCCATCGTCGCCAGCGCGTTGTCCAGCAGCAGGGTGTTCGGCTCACGGCAGCGGTCGTTGCGCGCGAACCACAGCTTGTAGAGACCGTTGTCGAGACAGACGATGTCGCGCGGGTCGAGCGCATCGCGCAATATCCTGACGAGGTGCGGGCCGTGGACGGGGAAGCGGTCATCCCCGGCGAGCTCGGCGATGTTCTCGCACAACGCGGTGCGCACGCGGTCGAAGAACGCGAAATCCCAGTGCGACTCCGGCGCGTCCAGCGCTTCGGCCAGCTGCCAGACCGTGTTGGCGATGTCGCCGACGACCTCGATCTGCGGGAAGTACACCTGGTCGACGACGGCGCTTTCGTAGTTCACATGGATCACCGTGCGCCGGCCGCGGTGCATGAAGAACGGCGGCTTCTCGATGACGTCATGGCCGATGTTGACGATGCAGTCGGCCGCGTCGATCGCGCGATGCACGAAATCATGATCCGACAGCGCGGCGGTGCCGAGCCACAACGGATGGGTCTCGTCCAGCACGCCCTTGCCCATCTGCGTGCTGAAGAACGGAATCCCGAGCCTGTCGACGAAGGCGCGCAGCATCTTCGCCGTGGTCTTGCGGTTGGCGCCGGCACCGATCATCAACAGCGGATGCTTGGCATTGCGGATCGCTTCGGCCGCATGGGCGATCGCCTTGTGCTCCGCCAGCGGCCGGCGTGTGTAAGGGGCGGGCAGCAGGCGCGCATCGGTGTCGTCGCCGGCGATGTCCTGCGGCAGTTCGAGATGGGTCGCGCCGGGACGTTCCTCCTCCGCGCGCTGGAACGCATCGCGCACCCGCGCCGGGATCGCATCGGCGGACACCAGCTGGTGCGTCGACTTGGTCAGCGGCCGCATCATGTCGACGACGTCGACGATCTGGAAGTGGCCCTGCTTGCTGGTGCGGATCGGCTTCTGCCCGGTGATCATCAGCATCGGCATCGCCCCGAGCTGCGCGTAGGCGGCCGGGGTCACGAGATTGGTCGCGCCGGGGCCGAGCGTCGACAGGCACACGCCGGCCTGACCGGTCAGTCGCCCATAGGTCGCGGCCATGAATCCCGCGGCCTGTTCGTGACGGGTGAGGACGAGCCCGATGTCGGAGCTGCGCAGGGATTCGAGCAGGTCGAGGTTTTCCTCGCCGGGAATGCCGAAGACGTGGGTCACGCCCTCGGCTTCGAGTGCCTGGACGAACAGGTCGGACGCCTTGGTCATCGTGCGGGAACTCCGTCGTGACGTGGACGCCCAGCATGACAGCGGCAGCGTGAGCGGCGGGCGAGATGGGGCGGAACGCTGCGTTTGTTCCGGCTCCGGATCCGTCGTGTGAGCGCTTGTGCGCGATCCGGCTCAACCGGTGATGCCACTTCGCGCGCGAGCGCGCTCCCATGGGCGCGGGTGACCCGCCAGTCAGGAGTCTGACGACTCCACCCGCACGCGCAGGCTGCCATCGACGAGCCGCGCCTGCAGCGGCTCGCCGGGCGCGGCGTCGAAGACGCTGCGGACAACGCCGCCGTCCTTGCGCTGCAGGATGCTGTAACCACGCGCGATCGTCGCCAACGGGCTCACCGCTTCCAGCGAGCGGGCGAGTCCGCGCAAGCGCAGTCGATCGCGTTCGAGGTGGCGGGCGAGTGCCGCGCGTGGACGCGGGCCGAGCGCAGCCAGGCGCTCGCGCAGTTGCTGTAGACGGCGCTTCGGCGTGCCCGCGCGCAGTACGGCTTCCGCGTGGCGCAGCCGTGCGCCACGCTGCTGCAGCTGCTGGCGCATCGCCATCGACAGGCGCCGCAGGGCCTCGTCCTGACGCAGGCGCAGCGCATCCAGACGTGCCTGCGGACGCTGGGCCTGCAGGCGCAGGGCGGCGCGGTCGAGACGCTGGAAGCGCTGCTGCATCGCGCGCAGATGCGTGTCATCCACGTGGCGCTGCAGGCGGCGCACACGCGTCGCCAGCTCGTTGCGGTCCGGGACCAGCAGTTCCGCGGCGACGGATGGCGTCGGCGCGCGCAGGTCGGCGGCGAAATCGGTCAGGCTGAAGTCGGTCTCATGGCCGATCGCCGAGACCACGGGCACCGGCGACGCAGCCACCGCCCGCGCCAGCGCCTCGTCGTTGAACGCCCACAGGTCTTCCAGCGACCCACCCCCGCGTGCGAGCAGGATCACGTCGTAGCGTCCGCTTGCACCGGCGCGTTCGAGCATCGCGCGGATCTTCGGCGGCGCATCGGTGCCCTGGACCGGCACCGGCAGCACGTCGACCTCGACCAGCGGCAGGCGCCGTGCGAGCACGCTCAACACGTCACGCACCGCCGCGCCGGAGGGCGAGGTGATGACGCCGATCCGCCGCGGGAACGCGGGCAGGGCGCGTTTGCGCTCGGCATCGAACAGGCCTTCGGCCTGCAACCGGGCCTTCAGCACGTCGAACGCGCGACGCAGTGCGCCTTCGCCGGCTTCCTCCAGTGAATCGAGGATCAGCTGGTAGTCGCCGCGCGCCTCGTACAGCGTCACCCGACCGCGCGCGCGGACCAGCAGGCCTTCGCGCGGCACGAAACGCAGGCCCTGGCCACGCGAGCGGAACAGTGCACAGCGGACCTGCGCGCGAGAATCCTTCAGCGTGAAATACAGATGCCCCGAGGCCGGCCGCGACAGGTTGCCGAGTTCGCCTTCGACGACGACATTCGGAAACGTGTCCTCCAACAGGCCGCGCGCCAGCGTATTGAGCTGGGTGGGGGTGAGAACGTCGGAGGGGGTGGGGTCTTGCATGGGGACAGGATACCGGTCGGGTGGAAACCACAGGCGAGCCATCGGTGGCAGGAGACCTGAGCCCTCCCCTGCGCAGCGGGGGAGGGCTTCAAGTGAAGCCACTGCGACACCCGGTCGCATTGGCATCGCCGCATCCACGCGGCCAGCATGGCGATTGCTTGCGTCGCGCGGGGCCCGGATATCGCGCGCTGCGATACTGCCCGCCATCAGGCGCGATTCCGGCGCCCACCTGTCGAACCTAGGAGCATCGCGATGTCCGCACGCCGCCCGTTTTCCCTCGCCATCGGCCCCATCACCGCCGGTCTGATCCTGACGCTTGCCGGTTGCCAGCCCGCCACGCCGGACGCGGCGTCATCGACCTCGCCGGCACCCGCCACGAGTGCCGCAGACGCCAGTGCCGGCATCGTCATCAGCGATGCCTGGATTCGCGAGACACCGCCGAACGCGGCCGTCGCCGGCGGTTATCTCACGCTGCGCAGTGGTTCTGCCGACCGGCTGCTGTCGGTCGAAACGCCGGCGGCGGCCAGCGTCGAGATCCACGAGATGTCGCACGCGGGCGGCATGATGCGCATGCGCGAGCTGCCCGATGGTGTCGAACTCCCGGCCGGTGCCGAAGTCACGCTGAAACCCGGTGGCAACCATCTGATGTTCATCGATCCGGTCGAGCCGGTACGCGCCGGCCAGTCGATCGCGGCGACGCTGCGTTTCGCCAATGCGCCGGAACAGACCGTGACCTTCGAAGTGCGTCCGCTGGCAGGCGATGCGCCCGCGGCCGACCATACCGGCCACTGATCGCCGAAACGCGTGCCGCGCGGGCTTTTCAGCCGTCCGTCGGCGGACGGCGCTCCGGCCCCGGGCGCTTCGCGAGCTTGCGCTGCAGCGAGCGGCGGTGCATGCCGAGCAGGCGCGCGGTCGCGGAGATGTTGCCGCCGGTCTCGCTGAGCGCCTGCTGGATGTGTTCCCACTCCAGCCGGTGCAGCGGAATCATCGTCGGGCTTTCGAGCGTGTCGTCCTCGTCGCGTTCGGGCAGCGGCGCGCCGGGCGCGGTTTCGGTATCGAGCAGGATGCGCTGCAGCGTGTCGGCCGAGACCGGCTTGGGCAGGTAGTCGTCGGCGCCGCGTTTGATCGCCTCCACCGCGGTCGCGATGCTCGCGTAGCCGGTGACCAGCAGGATGCGCATGTCGGCGCGGATCGCGCGCAGCGGTTCGATCAGCGACAGGCCCGAGGCATCACCGAGCTTGAGATCGACCAGCGCGAAATCGGGCGCGATGCGCGTGGCGATCTCCAGTGCGATGACCGGATCGGCGGCGATCTCGCAGTCGATGCCACGCCGCGTCAAGGCGCGCTGCAGCGCTTCCAGGTACAGGGTGTCGTCGTCGACCAGCAGGCCTTTCATCGTTTCGTCTCCGTCTCGCGGGGGCTGTCGCCGGCGCCGACCGGTACGCGGAAATGCACGCGTGCGCCGCCGCCGTCGGCTTCCTCCATGTCCAGTTCGCCGCCCAGTTGTTCGATTGCCGCGTGCGACAGCGCCAGGCCCACGCCGAGGCCGTCGGGCTTGCCGCTGCGGAACAGCACCGGCAGGAACGGTGCCTGCGCGTCGAAGCCGGTGCCGTAGTCGCGGATCGCGCCATCGAGCACGCCGTCCTCGATCTGCAGGCGCAGGTCGACGCGGTTGCTGCCGTTGCCTTCGCTGGCGTCGGCGGCGTTGTTGAGCAGGGCGAGCAGCAGATGGCCGATCGTGCGGTCCACGCGTTCGTGCACGTCCACGTTGCCGCTGCGTTCGAGCACGATCGCTGGACGCACCAGCTGCCAGTGTTCCAGCACGCGGCCGATGTCGACGCGCGTGCTCGCCGCGGGATCGGCGGGATCGGCCAGCGAGCGCACGCGGTCGCGACAGGTATCGACCAGCCGGCGCAACGTGACCACGTCCTGCGCGCCGTCGGCGCCCATCGCGCTGGTGTCGAGATCGTCGAGCAGCAGGGTCATCGTGCCCAGCGGCGTATTGAGTTCGTGCGCGACCGAGGCCGCGTGCGTGGCGAGTGCGAGGATGCCTTCGTTGCGCACGAAGCGTTCGCGCAGGGCGGCCAGTTCCTGCTCGCGGCGGTCGCGCGCGGCGGCGAGCCGCAGCAGGAAGTACGACACCAGCGCCATCGACAGGAAGAAGTTCACCGCCATGCCGGCCAGATGCAGGTCGAAGTGATCGTGCAGATGCGGCAGCGGCTGGCCGAAGTTGACTGCCAGCATGTAGCCGGTCACGCAGGCCAGCGCGGCGGCGATCGCCCAGGCCTGCGGCAGCGCCATCGCGGTCAGTGCGATCGGCAGCAGGAACAGCGACGCGAAGGGATTGGCGATGCCGCCGGTCCAGGCCACCAGCCACGCCAGCACAGCGGTATCGACCAGCACATGGGCAAAGGCTTCCGCCGGCGCGGCGTCGCGGCTGTGCGACAGGCGCAGGTGCACGATCACGTTGAACGCCGCCAGCAGCAGCACCGGACCCCACAGTGGCCAGCGCGGCAGCGCCATGTCGAAACCGTGCGTCGCCCACAGGATCGTCAACGACTGCCCGCCCACCGCGAACCAGCGCAGGCTGTAGAGGGTGCGGAGCAGGGCGGTGGCGGGCGGTTGCGGCTGCATCGCCGGCCATCGTAGTGCAGGGCGGTGCGGACCGCCCTGCGGCCCTGCGTCGCACCCGCAGGCTGGCGGGTGGGTGGTTAGGCCGGGCGTCACCGAAAACACCGGCGCGACCCGCTAAAATGCGCGCATGTCCGCCCAGCCTGTTTCCTCCACCGCAACCGCCGGCGCGTCCGCGCCGTCCGCCTGCCTGTCCGAACCGGTCGCGTTGCCGGCCTTCGGCGCCGCCGCGCGCAGGGGCACACGCCAGGTCCATGTCGGCGGCATCGCCGTGGGTGGCAATGCGCCGGTCGTCGTGCAGTCGATGACCAATACCGACACCGCCGATGTCCCCTCGACCGCGAAGCAGATCGGCGAGCTGTGGCGGGCCGGCTCGGAACTCGTGCGCATCACGGTCAACAATCCCGAATCCGCCGCCGCGGTGCCCCGGATCGTCGAGCGGCTGGCGATGCAGGGCATCGAAGTGCCGATCATCGGCGACTTCCACTACAACGGGCACCAGTTGCTGGCCGGCGAGCCGGCCTGCGCGCAAGCGCTGGCCAAGTACCGGATCAACCCGGGCAACGTCGGCTTTGGCAAGAAGAAGGATCTGCAGTTCGGTCAGCTGATCGAATTCGCGATGCGCTACGACAAGCCGGTGCGCATCGGCGCGAACTGGGGCTCGCTGGACCAGTCGCTCGCCGCCGCGCTGATGGACGAGAACGCCCAGCGCGCCATGCCCTGGGATGCGGGCCGCGTCCTGCGCGAGGCGCTGATCCGCTCGGCGCTCGATTCCGCCGAACGCGCCGTGGAATTCGGTCTCGGCCGCGATCGCATCGTGCTCAGCGCCAAGGTCAGCGGCGTGCAGGAACTGGTCGCCG
>Ga0160444_100737_pt1 | contig 9959 bp, 5 predicted proteins | sample HID1972K_E1MG_FD_108232 | JGI IMG/M metagenome (GOLD analysis project Ga0160444, IMG submission 108232) | Enriched pill bug-associated microbial communities from UW Madison campus, WI, USA - HID1972K_E1 MG | ecosystem: Host-associated > Arthropoda: Insects > Digestive system > Unclassified ... | reverse complement strand
CTCGACCTATTCCGACGCCGACGAGCAGCGCTTCGAAGGTGCCTGGGGCATGCGCTTCGCCGATGACCGCGGCCATCTGCTGGTCGGTGGCGAGTTTCTCGACAACGACGGTATCGTCCCGCGCAGTTCGCGTCCGCGTGCCGGGCGCTGGTCGACGCTGTCGATCGACGGCACGCCCACGCTGATGCCCGATGTCGGCTTCGCCGATGCCGGAATCGGTGGCCTCATCGTCGGTGCGCGCGATGCAAACGGCGATGCGGTGTCCGGCTTCGCGCTCAACGGACAGGCCTTCAATCCGGACGGGTCGTTGCGCGATTTCCAGTTCGGCACGCGCGTCGGTGCACTGATGAGTGGCGGAGAAGGGCCGTCCAATGACGACTACAGTCCACTGAGCGCGCCACAGAAGCGCTACTCCACGCTTGCGAGCCTGCGTTATGACCTCACCGACGATGTACGCATGACCGCCGATGTCCGGCACTCCCGGATGTTCAACAACTACATCTGGTTCGGCGACCACAACCGCGGCAACCTCGCCATCGGTCTGGACAACGCGTTCCTGCCCGAGGCCGTACGTGCGGAAATGCTCGAGGCCGGCGCCACCACGCTGATGCTCGGACGCTTCAACAACGACATCAATTACCCGCAGATCGATTTCGAGCGCCGCACCACCCAGGCGACGCTCGCCTTCGACGGCTACTTCGGCGACGGCTGGCGCTGGAGCGCCTACTACTCGCACGGAGAGGCGGCGCAGAACTTCGACACCCCGGGCTTCATCCTGCGCGACGCATGGGCGAACGCGATCGACTCTGTGATCGATCCGGCCACCGGCAGTCCGGTGTGCCGGGTGACGCTGGCCGATCCTTCGGCGGCCTGCGTGCCGATCAACGTGTTCGGTGAGGGCGCGCCGTCGCAGGCCGCCATCGACTACGTGACCGGCACGCCCAGCCAGCGCTCGACGGTCAAGCTCGATACCTTCGGCGCCAGCCTGCGCGGCGAACCGTTCCAGATGCCCGCCGGTGCCGCGTCGGTGGCGGTGGGCGTGGAAGCGCGTCGCGAATCCATCGACCAGCGCGTGGGTGAACTCGATGCGGCCAAGGCGTTCCGTTCCTTCAGTTTCAATCCGATGCAGGGCAGCTTCACGGTCAAGGAACTGTTCGGCGAAGTGCTGCTGCCGATCGCCAAGGACCGTCCGGTGTTCAACGACCTTGGCATCAACGCGGCCGCGCGCGTGTCCGACTACTCCACCACCGGCGCGATCTGGTCGTGGAAGCTCGGTGCGACGAACGAGTTCTTTCCCGGATTTCGTGGTCGCGTCGCGCGCTCGCGCGATATCCGTTCGGCCAACCTGAGCGAACTGTTCACCACCAGCACGACCGGCTGGAGTTACGTGCTCGATCCCGCGACCGGCGAGACCGTCTACGCGCTGAGCAATGGGGGCGGCAATGCGGACCTGGTGCCCGAGACGGCCGATACCCTGACCGCGGGCATCACCTGGTCGCCGCGATCGGTGGAAGGTCTGGACCTGTCTGTGGACTACTTCGACATCCGCATCCAGGACGTCATCACCACGGTCGGTCTGCAGGACATCCTCAACCGTTGCGCAGCCGGCAACCCGGCGATGTGCGCACGGGTCGAACGGGATACTGCCGGCAACATCACCCGTATCGTCTCCACCTACACCAATCTGTCGGAGTACAAGACCGACGGTATCGATCTGGAGGTCGCCTACAAGCGACCGGTCACGCTGTTCGGTACGGGCGGCACGCTCACCACGCGCACGCTGGCCAGCTGGGTCAACAGCCTGACCACCGACGACGGCATCAACAACATGGAGTACGTGGGGTCACAGGGCTACGCGTTCGGCCTGGGCGTGCCGCGCTGGCGTGCCGTCAGCAGCCTGGCGTTCAACAGCGACCGGTTCTCGGCGAACGTGCGCGCCCGTTACATCTCCGCAGGCCAGTACGACCGCAACCAGGCGATCGTCAACGGAGCGATCGGCAGCTACGTCTACTACGACCTGGGTGCAAGCACGCGTTTCGGCGAGGGCGGGCAGTTCGAGGTCTACGGCGCGATCAACAACGTCACCAACAAGCAGGCGCCGGTGGGGTCGACGTTTTCGCCGTACTACGACGTCATGGGGCGCTACTACACCGCCGGCCTGCGTCTGAACTTCTGACCCGTATCGATCCCCGGAGACAAGACATGAAGACCACGATCCGTGCGCTCTTCGGCCTTGCCCTGTCGGTGGCAGCGATGGCCGCGCAAGCGGCCGTCGCAGTCCCGGCAGCGGTGGTGGCCGACGGCGTACCTGAAATTACCGGACAACTCGCGCAGCAGACCCGTCCCTATCTCGAGTTCCGCAGTGCCGGCTTTCTGGGCTGGAACCCGGCCGACCGCTCGATGCTGGTCAAGACCCGCTTCGGCAACACCGACCAGTTGTTCCAGGTCGCGCAGCCGGAAGGCGCGCGTCGCCAGATCAGTTTCGAGGACGAACCCACGCCGTTCGCGACCTTTGCGCCGGCAGGAAGTCCGGCGCTGGTGGTGCAGAAGGATGTCGGCGGCGACGAGTTCTACCAGCTCTACCGCCTCGATGCGGGCCAGTTGACTCTTCTGACCGACGGCAGCAGCCGCAACTGGTTCGGCGCCTGGAGCCGTGACGGCAGGTGGCTGGGCTACTCGTCGACGCGGCGCAATGGCACCGATGCCGACCTGTACGTGATCGACCCGCGTGATCCGTCGAGCGATCGTCGCGTGGCGACGGTCACCGGCGGGGGCTGGAACATCAGTGACTTCTCGCCCGATGGCCGCACGGCGCTGGCGATCAACCGCCTGTCGATCAATCACGCCGTGGTGGCCGAGATCACGCTTGCCAATGGACGTCTGCGCACGCTGACCGATCCCGATGCGGTGGTCTCGTATGCCGATGCGCATTACGCGGCCGATGGGGGCATCTGGGTGCTGTCGAACCATGCGTCGGACTTCGTGCGTCTGGGAACGCTTGATCCCCGCACGGGTGCGTTCACCGCACGTAGCCCGGAGACCCGCTGGGACGTCACCGACTACGCGGTCGCGCCGGACGGGCGTTTCATCGCGTATGCGATCAACGAGGCCGGCGTGTCGCGACTGCGCGTGCTTGATCCGGCCAGCGGTGCCGTGCGTGGCGTCGAGGGGCTGCCTGCCGGCGTGTTGCAGTGGAGTTTCGGACAGCCGTTGCAGATCGCGCCATGGGGCGAGATCGGCCTGGGCCTGTCGGCAGCCGATGTGCCGGGCGATGCGTTCTCGGTCGATCCCGACACGCTGGCAGTACGTCGCTGGACGGCCAGCGAAGCCGGTGGCCTGGACCTGTCGCGCAACCGTGCGCCCGAACTGGTGGAGATCGAAAGCTTCGACGGCGAGGTGATGTCCGGATTCCTCTACCGCCCCGATCCGGCGCGGTTCCCCGGCAAGCGCCCGTTGATCGTCGACATCCATGGCGGGCCGGAAGGGCAGGCGCGGCCGGGATTCCTGGGCGCGGACAACTACCTGATCAACGAACTGGGCATCGCGATCTTCCTGCCGAACGTACGGGGGTCGTCCGGCTACGGTGCGCGCTTCCTCAATCTGGACAACGGGCCATGGAAGCGTGAGGACTCGGTGCGCGACATCGGTGCGTTCCTGGATGCGCTCGGGCAGGATGCCATGCTGGATGCGGCGCGTTTCGCGGTCTACGGATTCTCCTACGGCGGCTACATGTGCTACGCCTCGGCTGTCCACTACAGCGACCGCCTGCGTGCGGCGAGCTGCGCGGTTGCGATCTCCGATTTCGTGACGTTCCTGGAGAACACGCAGTCCTACCGCCAGGACCTGCGCCGCGTGGAATACGGCGACGAACGCGTGCCCGACCAGCGCGCGAAACTCGCCGGGATCTCGCCGCTGCGCAACGTCGACAGGATCGATGTGCCGCTGCTCGTCGCCACCGGTGGCAACGACCCACGCGTGCCCGCCTCGGAGGCCGAACAGATCGTCGAAGCGGTACGGGCCAACGGCGGTCGTGCCTGGCATGTCCTGGCGACCAACGAAGGCCACGGCTTCCACAAGCGCGAGAACCGCGACTACATCTTCCGGGCCGGCGTGACGTTCTGGCAGGACACGCTGCTGGACGCGTCCAGATAAGAACTTGGATCAGAGTGGACGTTCACTGCCTCGGCGCAGTGGGTCCACCTCTGGCCGGGACGGGATGCCTCAGCCTGTCGGTGGATTCTCTCCGGTTCGTATCACTTCGCGGCCTGGGCGACCACCGGCACGGGTGGCGCGCGGTGCGGACGTACGTATGCACCGCTGCCTGCGCGCTCGCAGAACCTTAACCACCACGCCATAAGATCGAGATCTGTCGCGCGCATGTGGCTTCACAGTCGAACGGATCGGCGCTGCGCACAGGTATCGCCATTGCACAGGAGACGCCGCTTGAAGACATTGCATGCCCTCGTCGTCGCCGGTTGCCTGCTGGGCATCAGCCCGCTCGCATTCGCCGAGACCGTCAATCTGACCAACAGCGCCGAAGGGGCCAATCGCGATGCCGGTATCGACGCGGTCAAGAACAAGCTGATCGACGCGTGCTCCAGCCGCGACGGCACGCCGGATGAGGCATCGTTCGAGGTGGTCTTCGAACGCACCAGCGAGAATCCGGACGTACCCAAGCCCTACTACGTCGATGCAAAGATGAAGTGCGAGTTGCCGGACGCCTGAGCAGGCGCGGCGCCGCTCGACAGCCGCGTCAGAGAGGATTTTCCAGCGGCGCGGCGGTGGAGGCACCGCCGCGCCGTGTCACGCGCGAGCACCGGGTGACCGAAGCCTGGTCTGCTGAAAGTGCACGCCGCCCCCTGTCCGGTCAGTCCAGGACCTGCGCGGCGTCGACGATGTCCACGCCCTGCAACTGGCCGAGCCAGGCATCGAACCATGGTTTGTGCGAGGCACCGACGATCGTCAACACGCGTGCCCCGGGGCGTTCGCGGAATGTCTCGCGGATGTTGGCGACCATGCGCAGGTTGCGGGTCTCCCAGCCGCCGACCCAGATCTGCGGGTAGCGGGGCTCCGAAGCTGCGCGCATCGCCGGCCGGACATTGTTCTCGGCGAGTGCGCGCAGGTGCGCCGGCGCGTTGACGTAGCGGTACAGCGGCAACAGGTCGTCGGCCTGCGAAAGCGTCTTCTCCTGCGCGATCCGCGCGTCGAGTGCCCCGCGGTCGGAATCCCAGGCCTGCTGGACGGCGCGACCGAAGGCCTGCACATCTTCCACGTCGGCGCGATCGCCGGTGTGGTTGTCGATCGCATGCACGCGGGGCAGGCCCAGGCGTGCAGCCAGGCGCACACCCACCTGATAGCTCTCGTTGCTGCGCGCCGACAGCCGGGTGAGCTGATCCACCAGGGCCGCATCCAGCCCGTCGCCGGTACGCCGTTCCGATTCGGGAAGCTGCAGCCATTGCGTGTACGCGGACGCGCGGTCGTTGGCCGCAAGAAACAGCGCAGCGAGGGCGCGACGTTGTGCAGATGTCGGCTGTGTCGGCCACGTCTTCAGCGTGGACTCGATCGCGACCAGTGCAGCGGGCACATCCAGGCCGGTCGCCGTCTGGGCCACATCGGTGGCCGCGCAGTAGTCGTGGCCGTAGCGCGCGGCATGACGCGCGGCGAGATCGCATTCCTCGCCGGACAGCGCCTCGATCGCCACGATATCCGGCGCGAACGCCGCCAGCCGGTCGAGCAGGCTGTCCAGGGCCGCGTCTTCGACGCCACCGGGCACTGCCGAGAGATGGATCGATGCCAGCACCAGCACCTGCGCGCGTGAACCGGCCATGTCGCGATCGAGTGTGGTCAGGTCCACCTGCGCGTGCGCGAGCAGTGGAGCCGTCATCGCAACCGCCAGTGCGGCTTTCAGCCAGGTCCGTGTCATTGCCGTCTCTCCAGTCCGGGGCGTCTGCGATTCTGTCCGGACGATGCCGCGAAGGCCTGTGCCGATGGATGGGCGTCGATGCCGGCACGGTCACCGGATGGCTGATCCATCGGGGGGCGAGCCATCGGAGACACGGATCCGTCGCACGGGATGGCCGGCTCCAGCGCTTGCCACGGCGCTGGTCGTTGCGCTGCAGCATGCATGTGCAGAACGCGTCCACCTACACTGCACGCGCCTCAGGTGTCCTGCCGTCTCGCGGCGCGCAGGGTGAAACGGGAAGCCGGTCCAATGCCGGCGCTGCCCCCGCAACGGTAGGCGAGACCACCCGACAACAGTCCACTGCGCAAGCGGGAAGGCGTCGGGGTGATGCGGACACGCATCGCTCGCAAGCCCGGAGACCGGCCTGACGCGGACGCCTTGCGGCGTTCTTCCTCGGGCGTTGCGGTGGGCGACCTGGCGAGCGGAACGACGCCATGGCTCCGCCTTGCGTCCTCCCTTGTCCTGTCCATCGCGGCCCTTCTCGCGGGTGTGGCGATCAGGAGACAGGATCCATGAACCAGATGACCCGGACGGGCGCGGATGTCGCGACCGTCAAGCTGTTGATCGACGGCGTGTTCGTCGAATCGAGCAGCACGCAGTGGCGCGATATCGTCAACCCGGCCACCCAGGCCGTGCTCGCACGGGTGCCGTTCGCGACCGCCGCGGAAGTGGATGCGGCCGTGGCCGCGGCGCAGGCCGCGTTCAAGACCTGGCGCAAGACGCCGATCGGGACGCGTGCGCGGATCTTCCTCAAGTATCAGCAGCTGATCCGCGAGCACATGCCGGAGCTGGCCGCGATCCTCACCAGCGAGCAGGGCAAGACCCTGCCGGACGCCGAAGGTGACGTGTTCCGTGGTCTGGAAGTGGTGGAGCACGCGGCCGCGATCGGCAACCTGCAGCTCGGCGAGCTGGCCAACAACGTTGCCAGCGGCGTCGACACCTATTCGATCCTGCAGCCGCTGGGCGTATGCGCCGGCATCACCCCGTTCAACTTCCCGGCGATGATCCCGCTGTGGATGTTCCCGATGGCCATCGCCACCGGCAACACCTTCGTGCTCAAGCCGTCCGAGCAGGACCCGCTGGTGACGATGCGTCTGGTCGAACTCGCGCTGGAGGCGGGCATCCCGAAGGGCGTGCTCAACGTGGTGCACGGCGGCCCGGACGTGGTGAACGCGATCTGCGACCACGCCGACATCAAGGCGGTCTCGTTCGTCGGTTCCACCCGCGTCGGCACCCACGTCTACAACCGTGCATCCAGGGCCGGCAAGCGCGTGCAATGCATGATGGGCGCGAAGAACCACGCCGTCGTGCTGCCCGACGCCAACAAGGAGCAGACCCTCAACGCGATGGCCGGCGCCGCATTCGGTGCAGCAGGTCAGCGCTGCATGGCGGCCAGCACCGCGGTACTGGTGGGCGAGGCGCAAGCCTGGATTCCCGAGATCGTCGCCAAGGCGAAGACGCTCAAGGTCGGCGGTGGCACCGAAGCCGGCGTCGACGTCGGTCCGGTGATCTCCTGCGCCGCGCGCGAGCGCATCGAAGCGCTGATCGCTTCGGGCATCGAGGACGGCGCCACGCTCGAACTCGACGGCCGCAGCCCGCAGATGGATGGCGACTACGCCAAGGGCAACTTCGTCGGTCCGACGATCTTCTCCGGCGTGCGCCCGGGCATGCGCATCTACGACGAGGAAATCTTCGGGCCGGTGCTGGTGATCGTGGCCGCCGACTCGCTGGGCGCGGCGATCGATCTGGTCAACGCCAATCCCAACGGCAATGGCGTCGCGGTGTTCACCCAGTCGGGCGCGGCGGCGCGCAAGTTCCAGGAAGAGATCGACGTCGGTCAGGTGGGCATCAACGTGCCGATCCCGGTGCCGGTGCCGCTGTTCTCGTTCACGGGCTCGCGCGCGTCCAAGCTCGGCGACCTCGGACCGTACGGCAAGCAGGTCGTGCTGTTCTACACGCAGACCAAGACGGTCACCGCGCGCTGGTTCGACGACGACACGCTGAGCCACGGCGTCAACACCACGATCAGCCTCAAGTGATGGCCGCGGTCATGGAACTGCCGGTGGCCGCGCCGCTGGACGTCGACCTCGACGAGTCCCGGGCGGCCTATCGCGAGGCGGCACGCGACTTTGCGCAGGCCGGGTTCGCGCCGCATGCGGCGCATTGGGATGCGGAATCGATCTTCCCGCGCGACGCGATCGCCGACGCCGGTGCGCTGGGGTTCTGCGGCCTGTATGTCGACGAGGCCGCCGGTGGCAGCGGGCTGACGCGCCTGGACGCGGTGATCGTGTTCGAGGAACTGGCCGCAGTCGATCCGTCGACCGCAGCGTTCATCAGCATCCACAACATGGCGACGTGGATGCTCACCCGGTTCGCCACGCCGGCGTTGCTGGCGCACTGGGGCGCGGCCCTGGCCAGCGGTACGAAGCTCGCCTCGTACTGCCTGACCGAACCGGGCGCAGGCTCGGATGCGGCGTCGCTGAAGACGCGTGCGTGCCGCGACGGCGACGACTACGTCATCGACGGCAGCAAGGCCTTCATTTCCGGTGCGGGCGAAACCGATGTGCTGGTGGTGATGGCGCGTACCGGCGGCGACGGTGCGCGCGGCATCAGCGCGTTCGCCGTGCCCGCCGACGCGCCCGGCATCACCTATGGGCGCAAGGAGGAGAAGCTCGGCTGGCACAGCCAGCCCACCCGCGGCGTGACCTTCGAAGGCGTGCGTGTGCCCGCCACGCATCGGCTCGGCGCCGAGGGCGAAGGCTTCCGCATCGCGATGAAGGGGCTCGACGGCGGTCGGCTCAACATCGCCGCCTGCTCGCTCGGTGCCGCGCAGGGCGCACTCGATGCCGCGCGACGCTACATGGGCGAGCGGCGCCAGTTCGGCAAGCGGCTTGCGGAGTTCCAGGCGTTGCAGTTCAAGCTCGCCGACATGGCCACCCAGCTCGTGGCCGCGCGGCAGATGGTGCACACCGCCGCCCGCAAGCTCGACGCCGGCGCGCGTGACGCCACGGTGTGGTGCGCGATGGCCAAGCGCTTCGCCACCGACGCGGGCTTCTTGATCTGCAACGACGCGCTGCAGCTGCACGGCGGCTACGGCTACATCCGCGAGTACCCGGTCGAACGCCTGCTGCGCGATTGCCGCGTGCACCAGATCCTGGAAGGCACCAACGAAATCATGCGCGTGATCGTCGCGCGCCACCTGCTGGACACTGAAGAGGAATTGCGATGAGTGCTGCTGTCGATACCACGTGGCGTGCGAAGGACTGGACCGGCCTGGGGCTGGAGATCGACGTCCACACGGCCGTGGTCACGCTGTCCAATCCGCCGGCCAATACCTGGACCGTGCACAGTCTGTCCGCCCTGCGTGATCTGGTGCGCGCACTCGATGCGGACCGCGACATCTACGCGCTGGTGATCACCGGTGAAGGGCGGAAGTTCTTCAGCGCGGGCGCCGACCTCAAGCAGTTCGCCGACGGTGACAAGGCGGTCGCACGCGAAGCGGCCAGACGTTTCGGCGAGGCGTTCGAGGCGCTCAGCGCGTTCCGCGGCGTCAGCATCGCCGCGATCAACGGCTACGCGATGGGTGGTGGCCTTGAAGTCGCGCTGGCCTGCGACCTGCGCATCGCCGAAGCCCAGGCGCAGATGGCACTGCCCGAGGCCACCGTGGGCCTGCTGCCCTGTGCGGGCGGTACCCAGAACCTGCCGCGACTGGTGGGCGAAGGCTGGGCCAAACGCATGATCCTGCTCGGCGAACGCATCGACGCGGAGACCGCGTTGCGCATCGGACTCGTCGAGGAGATTGCAGCCGACGGCGAGGCGAAGGCGCGTGCACTGCAATGGGCGGCGCAGGCCGCGAAGCAGAGTCCCACCAGCATCGCCGCCTGCAAGCGGCTGGTGCAGGCCACGCGCACGCAGTCGCACGCCACCGCACTGGTCAGCGAGCGCGAGGCCTTCGTCGATCTGTTCGACACCGCCGACCAGGCCGAAGGCGTCAACG
>Ga0160444_100734_pt1 | contig 10036 bp, 10 predicted proteins | sample HID1972K_E1MG_FD_108232 | JGI IMG/M metagenome (GOLD analysis project Ga0160444, IMG submission 108232) | Enriched pill bug-associated microbial communities from UW Madison campus, WI, USA - HID1972K_E1 MG | ecosystem: Host-associated > Arthropoda: Insects > Digestive system > Unclassified ... | reverse complement strand
TCAGCCCGTGGCGACAGGTGTGGGCCGGCATGACGCGCTGGCGCTGGATCTGGATGGCGCTGCTGTGCGTCTGGATCTGGCTGCTGGCCGTCGCGCTGCGTGCGGCCTAGCGCGCGCGTCGCGACTTGAGGTAGTGCGAGACCATGCCGACCCAGTGCTCGATGCGCTTGGCCAACGGCATCGGCGCCTGGAACAGCAACCAGCTGTAGGCGCGCAGTTCCCAGAACGTCGGCGCGGGCTTGGTGCGGAACTCGGCCTTGGCCATGCGCAACCAGCGCGGCGTGATGCCGGCCTGCTGGCGATAGAACTCGAGCATGCGCTCGCTGCCGACGACGTGGCGGTAGACGCGCAGCGGCGACGGCCCGAACGATTTGAGCGCATTGCTGCCGTGTTCGCGATGGCCGACCAGGGTGTCGGACAGGTAGACCTTGTGCGCGCCGAGGATGTCGGCGCCGTAGACGATGCAGTCGTCCGGACGCGAGAGCCAGTCGGCGGCGCGCTCGGGCGGCAATGCCAGCAGCCGGGTCATCAGCGTGCTGCGCAGGCTCACTGCCGATGTCGCCGCGCCCTGGAAGCGGTGGTAATAGGCGTTGAGCAGGATCGACAGGCCGAGATCGCGGTCCGGACCAGGCTTGAACATCGGCTCGTCGAGATCGCCGAACAGCTGCATGTTGGTGTAGACGAAATCGACTTCGGGACGCGCGGCGTAGACGTCGACGATGCGCTGCAGGTAGTCGGGATTCCAGCGGTCGTCGGAGTCGAGCAACGCGATGATGTCGCCACGCGCCTGCGCGAAACCGGTGATCCAGGCCTGCAGCTGGCCGCCGTTGGCCTGCTCGACGATCGTGATCTTCGGATGGTCGCCGTAGTGACGGCGCAGCAGGTCCGGCGAGCCGTCGCGCGAGCCGTCGTCGACGATGACGATGTCCAGCGCGCTTTCCGTCTGCGCGAGCACCGACTCGATCGCCTCGACGACGAACGCGGCGTAGTTGTAGCTCGAGACGAGCACGCTGACGGTGGGGCGGACGGGAGCGGTCATGGACATCGGGGCGACGCCGCGCATGCGGCGCCGGCATCATAACAACGCGTCCCGCCATGCCCGGACGCCGCCGGCGCGATCGGCGACAATCGCCGCATGTCGATGTCCAAACCCGCCGCCCCGCCGCTGCCGATCTCCGGCGTCGTCATCACGAAGAACGAGGGCGACCGCATCGGCCGCTGCCTCGATTCGATGCGCGGCCTGTGCGCCGAACTGATCGTCGTGGATTCCGGTTCGACCGACGACACCGTCGCGGTCGCCGCCGCGCATGGCGCACGCGTCGTGCACCAGGACTGGCTGGGTTACGCGGCGCAGAAGACCTTCGCCAATACGCTGGCCGTGCACGACTGGCTGCTGCTGCTCGACGCCGACGAATGGCTGTCGCCGGGCACCGATGCAACGGTCCGTGCCTTGTTCGCGAACGGGCGTGTCGAGACCGCCGATGCCTGGCTGCTGACCCGTCGCAACTGGTTCCTCGGCCATCGCCTGCGTGGTGGCGAACCGATGGAGCGGCTGGTGCGCGCGGGCTGGCGTTACCTGCCCTCGCAGGTGCACGAACGCCCGGATCTCGAAGGCAAGACGATCGCCAGGCTCGACGCGGATTTCGAGCACGACACCTCGCGCAGCCATGCCGAACACGTGGCCAAGCTGTCGAAGTACGCCGCGCTGTGGGCGCAGCAACGCCGCGAGGCCGGCAAGCGCGCCAATGCGCTGACGGGCCGCTGCACGCGGCCGCCTATCTGCTCAAGCAGTACCTGCTGCGCGGCGCGTTTCTGGACGGCGCACCGGGCTGGCGCTTCCACAAGGCGCAAGCGGCTTACGTGCTGGAGAAGTACCGGCGGCTGCGCGAGCTGACGTGATGCCGCGGCGACCTGTGTGGGAGCGCGCTCAGCCCTTTGGACCGTGCACCAGCCCGTACTCGGTCCACGTCAACCGCCCCGCCGCGACCGCATCGCGGATCGCCTGGTTCGCCGCCTTCATCTCCGGCTTGACGTACCCGCGTGCGTGGTCGAGGTGGATGCACACTGCCGAGAAGCGGATCTGTCTGCCGGTCACGCCGGCATTCGCCAGACGCTCTCCGAGTTCGAGATCCTCGCCGCCGTAGGTCATGCGCTCGTCGAAGCCGTTGACGCGCACGAGGTCCGCCTTCCAGCCGGACGCGTTGTTGCCGGCCCAGCGCGGCTTCGTCGGCGTGGTCGCATTGAGCACGCGCTCGCGCCAGCCGGGACGCGCCCAGAGTTTCAATGAGCGTTTCCTGCGTGGCAGGCCATTGGCCTTGAGCCAGTCGAGATCGGTATGCAGACCGTGCGCGATGACATCGCGGTCGATCTTCAGGCTCAGGTCCATCGGCAGCTTGCAGTAACCACCGCCGAGGTATCGCCCCGGCTCGCGCAGGCGCAGATGCTGGCTGACGAAGTCCGCGCGCGGCACGCAGTCGCCGTCGGAGAAGATCAGATAGTCGGACCGCGCGTCCTCGATGCCGCGATTGAGGATCGTGCACTTCCGGAAACCGGCGTCCTCATGCCAGACGTGACGCAGCGGATACGGCAGTTCCGGCGTGATCGCCGCCAGCATCTCGCGGGTCGCCGGCCCTGAGCCGTCGTCGGCGACGATCAGTTCGAAATCCTGCCGGTCCTGCTGCGCATAGCCCCACAGGCACCGCTGCAGCCAGTCGGTGTTGTTGTAGGTGCTGATGATCAGGCTGGCGGCGGGTGTGGTCATGGCGGCGATCCTAACCCGCGGTGCGCCGCAGCCGTGCGTAGAAAAATCCGTCCATGCCCGACTCGCCCGGCAGGCGCTGGTGGCCGGCACCGGTGTCGCGGCCGAAGCGTGCGTCAAGCGGCTCGAGCGCGAAGTCCGCATGACGCGCGAGGAAGGCTTCGACCTGCGCGGCGTTCTCGCGTCGCAAGATCGAACAGGTCGCGTACAGCAGCATGCCGCCGGGCGCGACGACGGTGGCCAGCGTATCCAGCAGCTGCGCCTGCAGCGCGGCGAGCGCATCGAGATCCGCGGGCCGCCGGTGCAGCAGCACATCGGGCTGGCGGCGCACGATGCCGGTCGCCGAGCACGGTGCGTCCAGCAGTACGGTGTCGAACGGCGTGCCGTCCCACCAGCGCGCGGGATCCAATGCATCGGCCGTGCGCGGCTGCGCCTGCGCGCCGATGCCCAGGCGCCTGAAGGTCTGTTCGATCCGGGCGACGCGTGGCGCGGCGATGTCGATCGCCAGCAGCTGCAGTGCGGGGTCGCGTTCGAGCAGATGCGCGCTCTTGCCGCCGGGCGCGGCGCAGGCGTCGAGCACGCGCGCGCCGGCGGCCGGCATCAGCGCGTCGGCCACGCGCTGCGCGGCACCGTCCTGGATCGAGACGTCGCCGTCGGCGAAGCCCGGCAATGCATCGACCGGCACCGGCGTCGCGAGTCGCAGCGCGTCGGGCATGTCGTCGGGCACATCGGCCTGCAAACCGGCCTGAAGCAGGCGCGCGTAGTACGCGTCACGGGTGCCCCGGTGGCGGTTGACGCGCAGCCACTGCGGCGCGGCGGCGGCACTGGCCGCGACGATGGCATCGCGCGCATCCGGCCAATCGGCCTGCACCTCCGACAGCAGCCATGCGGGCCACGCTGCATCGGCGCCTGCGTCCGGCAGACCTTCCTTCTGTGCGCGGCGCAACAGCGCGTTGACCAGCCCGGCCTGGTGCGCGCGCCCGATCACGCGCGCGGCGTCGACGGTGGCATTGAGCGCGGCATGCGCCGGCAGGCCCATCGGATCGAGCTGGGCGAGACCCGCGTAGAGCAGCGCACGCAACGGCGCATCGCGCTGGCCGAGCGGACGCGGCATCCAGCCCGCCAGCGCGGCGGCGTAACGCCCCTGGTGGCGGATGGCGGCGAATGCCATCGCCTCGACCAGCGCGCGATCACGCACGTCGTCGATGCCGGCCAGTGCCGTCGACAGCTCGGCTTTCAGCGAGCGTCCCTGGTGCAGCACCGCGTCGATGACACGCGCCGCCGATGCGCGGGCCTGTGCGCCGTTGTCCATGTCAGGCGCCCGCGCTGCGCAGATCACTGCGCGCGTTGAGGTAGTCGGCCACGTCGATCACCCGACCGCCGGCGCGTTGCACCCGTTGCAGGCGCAGCGCGCCCTCGCCGCAGGCGATCACGATGCCCTCGCGCCCCGCCGCCAGCACGCTGCCGGGTACCTGTCCGTGGATCAGTGGTGCAAAGCTCGCGGCGTGGACGCGCAGCCGCTCACCGGCAACATCCGCCTCGGCCACCGGCCACGGATGGAACGCGCGCACCGTATCGGCCAGCACCCGCGCCGGACGCGACCACTCCAGCCGCGCCTGCGCCTTGTCGAGCTTGTGGGCGTAGGTCACGCCGGCTTCGGGCTGCGGCGACGGACCGAGCTGCATGCCGGCCCGCAGCAGGCCCAGGCCATCGGCCAGCACCTGCGCGCCGAGACCGGCCAGGCGGTCGTGCAGGCTGCCGCCGGTGTCCTCGGGCGTGATCGGCGTGGTCTGGCGCAGCAGCACCGGGCCGGTGTCCAGACCCTTCTCCATCTGCATCAGGCACACGCCGGTCTCGTTGTCGCCGGCCTGGATCGCACGCTGGATCGGCGCCGCGCCGCGCCAGCGTGGCAGCAGCGAGGCATGCACGTTCCAGCAGCCGTACCTCGGGATATCGAGCACCGCCTGCGGCAACAGCAGACCGTAGGCGACGACGATCATCAGGTCCGGTTCCAGCGCGCGCAGGGTGTCGAGCACGTCGGCGCCCTTCAGGCGCTCGGGCTGGTGGACGGGCTTTCCGCGTTCCAGCGCCGCCTGCTTGACCGGCGAGGCAGTCAGCGTGCGGCCGCGGCCGGCGGGCCGGTCAGGCTGGGTGTAGACGGCGACCACTTCATTGCGTGCGTCGGCGGCCAACAGCGACGGAACGGCGAAGTCGGGGGTGCCGGCGAAGACGATTTTCATGGGGCGTTGTGTCCTGGAAGGCGTCCCGCGTTGGCGGGCCGCGTGGCGCGGCGCGCGCGGGTCGGATCCATCGGCGTCACGTGCGCCGGACGGCTCAGTCGCGCTCGCCCTTGCGCAGCTTCTCGAGCTTCTTCAACGCGCGGTCGCGCTTGAGCGGCGACAGGTAATCGATGAACAGCTTGCCGTCGAGATGGTCGATCTCGTGCAGCACGCAGGTTGCCAGCAGGCCATCGACGCTCAGCTCGAACGGCTTGCCGTGACGGTCGAGCGCGGTGACGGTGATGCCGTCGGCGCGGGTCACGTCGGCGAACACGCCGGGGATCGACAGGCAGCCCTCGGTATGGACGCGCAGGTCCGCCGAACGGTCGCGGATTTCGGGATTCACGAACACCAGTGGCTGCTCGCGGCCCTCGGTCACGTCGATGACCATGAAGCGCTCGTGGGTATCGACCTGCGTCGCCGCCAGGCCGATGCCGGGCGCTTCGTACATGGTCTGGAACATGTCGTCGAGCAGACGCTGGAACGCGGGGTCGGCGAAGCGGTCGGCGGCGACCGGCTCGGCCAGCTTGCGCAGACGGGAGTGGGGGTATTCGAGGATCTCGAGCAGGGCCATGGTGTCGAAGCGCTAAAGCGGTCACAGCCGCGGGGACGAAGCGACCATTGTAACGCGCCGCACACTTGCGTCCGCGCGGACCTTTCAGGCTATATTGCGCCGCTGCAAGGGGAAAAATCCAAGGGGAGCAGGTAGATGGCCGGCACGCTTCAACGCCTTTCCAGGTCGTTCCGCACGGGCTGCGCCGTCGCGTTGCTGACCGTCACCACATTCGCGGCTGCGCAACAGATGCGCGGCGATCACCCCGAGACCTATGTCGTGGTCCGCGGCGACACCCTCTGGGGCATCGCCGGCCGGTTCCTCGAAAAGCCGTGGCTGTGGCCGGAAATCTGGCAGGCCAACCCGCAGATCGCGAATCCGCACCTGATCTATCCGGGCGACGTGATCAGCCTGGCCTACCTCAACCGAGTGACGATGCAGCCGGGGCCACGCCCGGTCGACGCGGCGCCGATCGGCGCGATCCCGCTGTCGGATATCGAGCCGTTCCTCAAGAACCGCCGCATCGTGTTCGACTTCGAGACGCTGCCCTACGTGCTCGGGTACGAGGACGGCCGCCTGCGCGGCAGCGTCGACCGCAACGTCTACGTCAAGGGTCTGGACACCGCGCGCCCGGGCGAGCGCTATGCGGTGCTGCGCGCGGCGACCGAGTTCTACGGTGCCCGCCGCTCGCGCGAGCTCGACTTCCGCGGCAAGCGCATTCCGGGCGAAAGCAACCTGTGGTCGCACACGCAGCCGAAATCGCGCCAGCAGGATGCGTTCCTCGGCTACGAGATGGTGCAGATGGGTGTCGGTACGGTCGTGCACGGCCCGACCGCGCAGAGCGACACCACCACGCTGGCACTGGACAACAACGGCTTCGAGGCCCGCGCCGGCGACCGCATCGTCCCGGTGAACCCACAGCCCTACGACCTGCAGTTCTTCCCGCATCCGCCAACCGCCGACGCGCTTGCCGCCGATGCCCGCGTGATCGGCGTGGCCGACATGCTGGTCACCGGCGGTCCGCGCGATGTCATCGCGATCTCGGCCGGCCACCAGAACGGCGTCGACAACGGCACCGTGTTCTCGGTCTGGCGGACGGGTTCGCACAACGTCGATCGCGTGGCGCATCCCAACACCTCGCGCATCACCGAATCGCCGAACGCGGGCACGCGTCGTGACCGTCTGCCGGACGAGTACGCCGCGCACGCGATGGTCTTTTTGACCTTCGATTTCGTCAGCTACGCGCTGGTGATGGAAGGCGAGAAGCCGACCGGCGTCGGCTACACGCTCAAGCACCCCGACGCCGAGCAGTAAGGGCGCGCCCGCGCTGCGCGGGCTTTCCCGACGGCATCAGACGACGGCACCTTCGGGTGCCGTTTTCGTGTGCGGCCTAGGCTTCGGTCATGGACGACGATGCCGATCTGCACGCGCTGCTGCGCCTGATCCACGCCGGTGGCGCCGCTGCGCCGCGCCGCCGCCTGCTCGAACATGACGCAGGCCCCGCTGCCGCATTGGCAGGCGGCGCGTCGGCCTGGCGCGAGGCCGGTCTCGATGCCGTGCAGCGCACGGCACTGGCCGGCGCGGAAGAAGCCGTCGACGGCTGGCGGCGCTGGCTGTCCGGCGCACCCGCCCGCCACGTGATCGGCTGGCACGATCCCGATTACCCGCCACTGCTCAAACGCATGCAGGCGCCGCCGCTGGCGCTGTTTGTCGAAGGCGATCCCTGCCGACTGTGGCGCGCCGGCGTGGCGGTGGTCGGCAGCCGCGCGCCGACGACAGGCGGCCGCGACAACGCGGCGCAGTTCGCGCGCCGGTTCGCCATCGAGGGCCTGTCGGTGGTCAGCGGCCTGGCGAGCGGCATCGATGCGGCGGCGCATACCGCGGCGCTCGATGCCGGTGGCGACACCGTCGCCGTGCTCGGCAGCGGCATCGACATGCCCTACCCGCGCTCCAATCTGCGCCTGCATGCACGCATCGTCGAAGCCGGCACGGTCGCCAGCGAGTATCCGCCCGGCACGCCGGCGCGACGCGAGCAGTTTCCCAGCCGCAACCGCATCGTCGCCGGCCTCGCGCTCGGCACCCTCGTCGTCGAGGCCGCGCAGCGCTCGGGCGCATTGATCACCGCGCGTCTGGCGGCGGACGCCGGCCGCGAGGTCTTCGCGATCCCCGGCTCGATCCACAACCCGATGGCGCGCGGCTGCCACCGCCTGCTGCGCGACGGCGCCACCCTGGTCGAAGCGCCCGACGAGGTGACCGGCGCCCTGTCGGCGATCGCCGGCGAACTCGCCGACGCCTTGCGCGGACGGCTCGGCGCCCCCATCCAGAGCGTCGACACGATACTGAACACGGCTGCTGCCGGCCCCGTGGCCGACATCGACAGCGCCGACCCCGACTACAACCGGTTGTGGAAGGCCCTCGGGCATGACCCAACCGGTATGGATGAACTGGTCGCGCGCAGTGGATTGACGGTCGCCCGGGCGTCGGCCATGCTGCTGTCCATGGAGCTGGATGGACGTGTGGTCCTGCTGCACGGTCGGTATTCCCGAAAGTCCTGAAACGACGCGCCCAAGGGCGCAGGCCGAGGGGAAATGAAAGAAAGCATCCTGGATGTCCTGCTGTACCTGTTCGAACACTATTTCACCGAGGATGCGGACCTCGTCCGCGATCGCGACTCCCTCCAGAGCGGCCTGCTCCAGGCCGGTTTCAGTCCCGCCGAGGTCAGCAAGGCCTTCGATTGGCTCGACGCGCTCTCCGACCAGCGCCCGTCGGTGCCGGTGGCCCGCGCCAACGGCCCCACCCGGGTCTACTACGGTCCCGAACTCGACCGGCTCGATGTGGACTGCCGCGGCTTCCTGCTGTTTCTCGAACAGCACGGGGTCCTCGATGCCGACCAGCGCGAACTGGTCCTCGACCGGGTGATGGCGCTCGACCAGGACGAGCTGGATCTCGACGATCTGAAATGGGTCGTGCTGATGGTGCTGTTCAACCAGCCCGGCAGCGAAGCGGCCTACGCGTGGATGGAAACGCAGATGTTCGCCGACGAGCCGGAGCCGGTGCACTGACGCATCGCGCCGTTCGACGCTCTTCCCGACAGGCGCCCACCCGGGCGCCTGTCGCGTTTCCGGTGTCTTGGGCGGCCCACCTCGCCGCTGTAGGATGAACGCGGGGAGCGGCCGGATGTCCGGCCCGGCAGGATCATCGATGACGGACACCTGGTTCCACACGACGCCCGACGGAGGGCGCAGCGGCCCGATGCGCGCCGACGATCTGGCGCGCCTGTTCCAGGCCGGTCGTATCCACGCTGCGACGCCGGTCTGGCGCGAGGGCATGGCCGACTGGGCTCCGTTGTCGTCGGTCGCGTCCACCCTGGGCCTGCCGGCGATGCCGCCGCCGGTACCGCGCCCGCCCCTTCCGCCGCCGCGTCGCGGGCTGCACTGGATCTGGATCACCGTGCTCGTGCTGGCCGTGGTGGCCGTACCGACACTCGCGATCCTCGCGGCGATCGCGTTTCCCGCCTACAACGATTACCGCGCGCGTTCCGGCGTCGTCGAGGTCGTCGCCCACGCGACGCCATTGCGGCTGGCCGTGCAGAGCGCGCACGCCCAGGCTGGCCGCTGCCCGATCACCACCTCGAGCCGAGTGCCCGGTGCCGATCGCGCCGCGTTCTCCAACGCGGATGTGGACGCGGCGCGAGCCGCCCTGCTCGCGCATGCCCGTGTCGAGAGCCTGCTGACGACGCAGGGCGCGCTGGAGGTGACGGCAGGCCACATCGACCCGGCCGATCGATGCGAGATCATGGTCAGGCTCCAGGGTTTCGAGCTGGCGGCGATCGATGGCCAGGTCCTGACCTGGTGGCTGGACCCGGACACCGGCCACTGGACCTGCGGCGGCACGATCACCGACCGCTATCTGCCGGCAGCCTGCCGGAACTGACACCTGCCGTGCCGGCAACCGCCAAGCCGGCGGCACGAAACGAGACACGAGGATGCTGGACCGATGACCGAGTGGTACTACGCCGACGCTTCCAACACCCGTCAGGGCCCGATCACGACGCCTGCGCTGCTCCAGCTGCGTCAGCAGGGCACGCTCGGTGACGAGACCCTGCTGTGGCGCGACGGGCTGGATGGCTGGACGCCGCTGCGCACGCTGGCGTACGAGCTGGGATTGGCGGAGCCGTCGGTGGCGCCTGCTGTGCCCACCACGACAGCGGACGGCTGGGCACTGGAACCGGTCACGCCACAGGCCAGTGAAGCCGCAGCGCCCGCCGCTGACGCCCGGCGCCCGGCCAGCGAGGACCGGGTGTCGCCGTCCACGACGGCGCCCGACGCCGCTTCGCCCTACACGCCGCCTGCCGCACCGGTGGCCCGCGCCGCAACGGTCGTGCACGGCGGCGACGTCGTCGATGCGGGCTTCCTCAAACGTGCGGCAGCGCTGTTTCTCGACTCG
>Ga0160444_100733_pt1 | contig 10045 bp, 8 predicted proteins | sample HID1972K_E1MG_FD_108232 | JGI IMG/M metagenome (GOLD analysis project Ga0160444, IMG submission 108232) | Enriched pill bug-associated microbial communities from UW Madison campus, WI, USA - HID1972K_E1 MG | ecosystem: Host-associated > Arthropoda: Insects > Digestive system > Unclassified ... | reverse complement strand
CTGCGAGCGTGGCGATTGGCTTTGCCGTGGTGCTGTGGTCGCAGCAGCCGGATTACCGTCCGTTGTACGGCAGCCTTGCCGGCATGGACGCCAAGCAGGTCATGGATACCCTGGCCTCCGCCGACATCCCTTACACCGTCGAACCGAACTCCGGTGCCTTGCTGGTCAAGGCCGATGATCTGTCCCGTGCGCGCCTCAAGCTCGCAGCCGCTGGTGTCACTCCCAGCGATGGCAACATCGGTTTTGAAATCCTCGACAAGGAACAGGGTCTGGGCACCAGCCAGTTCATGGAAGCGACCCGTTATCGTCGCGGCCTCGAAGGTGAACTGGCGCGGACCATTTCCAGCCTGAACAACGTCAAGGGTGCCCGCGTGCACCTGGCGATTCCGAAGAGCTCGGTGTTTGTCCGTGACGAACGCAAGCCAAGCGCTTCGGTGCTGGTTGAGCTGTACAGCGGCCGTTCGCTGGAGCCGGGTCAGGTCGTTGCGATCATCAACCTGGTGGCGACTTCCGTTCCCGAGTTGAGCAAATCGCAGATCACCGTCGTTGACCAGAAGGGCAACCTGCTCTCTGATCAGGCGGAAAACTCTGAAATGACCATGGCCGGCAAGCAATTCGATTACAGCCGTCGCATGGAAAGCATGCTCACTCAGCGCGTGCACAACATTCTGCAACCGGTACTGGGCAACGATCGCTACAAGGCTGAAGTCTCTGCCGATGTCGATTTCAGTGCCGTCGAATCCACCGCCGAGCAGTTCAACCCGGATCAACCGGCGTTGCGCAGCGAGCAGTCGGTCAACGAACAACGCACCGCCAGCAATGGTCCGCAAGGTGTGCCGGGTGCCCTGAGCAACCAGCCACCGGCGCCGGCTTCTGCGCCGCAAACCACCGGTGGCGCAGCTGCGCCGGCCAGCATGGTGCAGCCAGGTCAGCCATTGGTTGACGCCAACGGTCAGCAGATCATGGACCCGGCCACCGGCCAGCCAATGCTCGCGCCGTACCCGGCCGACAAGCGTCAACAATCGACCAAGAACTTCGAGCTCGACCGTTCGATCAGCCACACCAAGCAGCAGCAGGGTCGCCTGAATCGTCTGTCGGTGTCGGTTGTGGTCGACGATCAGGTCAAGATCAACGCGGCCAACGGTGAAACCACCCGTGCGCCGTGGAGCGCCGACGAATTGGCGCGCTTTACCCGTCTGGTGCAGGACGCCGTCGGTTTCGACGCCAGCCGTGGCGACAGCGTCAGCGTGATCAACATGCCGTTCTCCGCCGAACGCGGTGAAGTGATTGCCGATATTCCGTTCTACTCCCAGCCATGGTTCTGGGACATCGTCAAACAAGTGCTGGGTGTGTTGTTCATCCTGGTGCTGGTGTTTGGTGTGCTGCGTCCGGTGCTCAACAACATTACCGGCGGCGGCAAAGGCAAGGAGCTGGCCGGTCTTGGCAGCGACGTGGAACTCGGCGGGATGGGCGGCCTGGACGGCGAACTTTCCAACGACCGCGTGAGCCTCGGTGGTCCGCAGAGCATTCTGTTGCCGAGCCCGAGCGAGGGTTATGACGCGCAACTGAATGCAATCAAGAGCCTTGTGGCCGAGGATCCGGGTCGTGTGGCTCAGGTCGTGAAAGAGTGGATTAACGCAGATGAGTGATAACCGAGCCGCAGCCGTCAAACTGACCAAGGTCGACAAAGCCGCGATTCTGCTGCTGTCCCTGGGTTCGACCGATGCTGCACAAGTGTTGCGCCACATGGGCCCGAAAGAGGTTCAGCGCGTCGGCGTAGCCATGGCGCAGATGGGCAACGTCCATCGCGAACAGGTCGAGCAGGTCATGAGCGAGTTCGTCGACATCGTCGGCGACCAGACCAGCCTTGGCGTCGGTTCCGACGACTACGTGCGCAAAATGCTCACCCACGCCCTGGGTGAAGCCGAGGCCAACGGCCTGATCGACCGCATCCTGCTCGGTGGCAACACCAGTGGCCTCGACAGCCTGAAATGGATGGAGCCGCGCGCGGTTGCCGACGTGATCCGTTACGAGCACCCGCAGATTCAAGCGATCGTGGTCGCGTACCTCGACCCGGATCAGGCCGGTGAGGTACTCGGCAACTTCGACCACAAAGTGCGTCTGGACATCATCCTGCGCGTGTCGTCGTTGAACACTGTGCAGCCAGCGGCACTGAAAGAGCTCAACCAGATTCTCGAGAAGCAGTTCTCCGGCAACTCGAATGCCTCGCGCACCACCCTGGGTGGCATCAAGCGCGCGGCGGACATCATGAACTTCCTCGACAGCTCGATCGAAGGCCAGCTCATGGACTCGATCCGCGAAGTCGACGAAGACCTGTCCGGTCAGATCGAAGACCTCATGTTCGTGTTCAACAACCTCGCCGATGTCGACGACCGTGGCATTCAGGCGTTGCTGCGCGAAGTGTCTTCCGACGTGCTGGTGCTGGCCCTCAAGGGTTCGGACGAGGGCGTCAAAGAGAAGATCTTCAAGAACATGTCCAAACGTGCCGCCGAACTGTTGCGCGACGACCTCGAGGCCAAAGGCCCGGTGCGTGTCAGCGACGTCGAAACCGCACAGAAAGAAATCCTCACCATTGCCCGTCGTATGGCCGAAGCCGGCGAAATCGTACTCGGCGGCAAAGGTGGCGAGGAAATGATCTAAGCCCATGGACAAGCACGACGACGATGTGACGGATTTGATCCGTGCCCGCGATGTCCGTGGTTTCGAATCCTGGGCCATGCCCAGCTTCGACCCGCCGAAGCCGGAACCCGAGCCTGAACCGGAGCCCGAACCGCCGGAAATGGAAGAAGTGCCGCTGGAAGAAGTCCAGCCACTGACTCTGGAAGAACTCGAAAGCATCCGTCAGGAGGCTTACAACGAGGGCTTCGGCATCGGCGAAAAGGAAGGTTTTCACAGTGCCACGCTCAAGGTGCGTCAAGAAGCCGAGGTGGCGCTCACCGCCAAACTCGCCAGCCTTGAGCAGTTGATGGCGAACCTGTTCGAGCCCATCGCCGAGCAAGACACGCAGATCGAAAAGTCGCTGGTCGACCTTGTGCAACACATCACCAAACAGGTGATCAAGCGCGAACTGGCCATCGATTCCAGCCAAATCGAACACGTCATGCGCGATGCGCTCAAGCTGTTGCCGCTGGGCGTCGACAACGTGCGCCTGTACGTCAATCCGCAGGACTTCGAGCAAGCCAAGGCTTTGCGCGAACGTCATGAGGAAACCTGGCGCATTGTCGAAGATGAATCGCTGTTGCCGGGTGGTTGCCGGGTTGAAACCGAGCACAGCCGCATCGATGCCAGCATCGAAACCCGCGTGGCCCAGGTCATGGCCAAATTGTTCGATCAGTTGCACGAGCAAGCCTTGCACCCGGCCGAGGCGGATCTGACTCTGGATATCCCCGAAGACGTAAAACCGGCGGCCACGTCTGAAGAACCGCTCGCGGACGAACCCGATGCGCCTTGAACGCACCAGTTTCGCCAAGCGCCTGAGCAGTTATGCCGAGGCGGTTGAAATTGCCGGCGCGCCGATTCTTGAAGGTCGCCTGCTGCGCATGGTCGGCCTCACCCTCGAAGCCGAAGGCCTGCGCGCTGCCATGGGCACACGTTGTCTGGTGATCAATGACGACAGCTATCACCCCTCGCAGGTGGAAGCGGAAGTCATGGGGTTTTCCGGCAGCAAAGTCTTTCTGATGCCGGTCGGCAGTGTCGCCGGTATCGCCCCCGGCGCCCGCGTGGTGCCACTGGCCGATACCGGTCGGTTGCCGATGGGCATGAGCATGCTCGGTCGCGTGCTCGACGGCGCCGGTCGTGCGCTGGACGGCAAGGGCGGCATGAAGGCCGAAGACTGGGTGCCGATGGACGGCCCGACGATCAACCCGCTCAACCGTGACCCGATCAGCGAGCCGCTGGATGTCGGTATCCGTTGCATCAACGGTTTGCTGACGGTCGGCCGTGGTCAGCGTCTGGGACTGTTCGCCGGTACCGGTGTTGGTAAGTCCGTACTGCTGGGCATGATGACGCGCTTCACCGAAGCCGACATTATCGTCGTCGGTCTGATCGGTGAGCGGGGTCGCGAAGTCAAGGAATTCATCGAGCACAGCCTCGGTGAAGAAGGCCTCAAACGTTCCGTGGTGGTTGCCTCGCCGGCGGATGACGCGCCGTTGATGCGCTTGCGCGCGGCGATGTACTGCACGCGCATCGCCGAGTATTTCCGCGACAAGGGCAAGAACGTCCTGTTGCTGATGGACTCGCTGACCCGTTTCGCTCAGGCCCAGCGGGAAATCGCCCTGGCCATCGGCGAGCCACCAGCGACCAAGGGTTATCCGCCGTCGGTATTCGCCAAGCTGCCGAAACTGGTGGAGCGCGCCGGTAATGCGGAGAAGGGCGGTGGTTCGATCACCGCGTTCTATACCGTGTTGTCCGAGGGCGATGACCAGCAGGACCCGATTGCCGACTCGGCGCGAGGCGTACTCGACGGCCACATCGTGCTGTCCCGGCGTCTGGCCGAGGAAGGGCACTATCCGGCCATCGACATCGAAGCGTCGATCAGCCGGGTGATGCCGGCGGTGGTTTCGCCGGAGCACATGCAGCGTGCGCAGTATTTCAAACAACTGTGGTCGCGTTATCAGCAGAGTCGTGACCTGATCAGTGTCGGCGCCTATGTGGCCGGCGGCGACCGTGAAACCGACGTGGCGATTTCCCTGCAACCGCAGTTAGTCCGCTATCAGCGTCAGGGCCTCAACGACAAAATCAACATGGGTGAAAGTCAGGCCTATCTCGAAACGCTGTTCGCACCTGCGGCGGGCGGTTAACCGCTCATGGCCGCCGTCAGTCGAGCCGCGCGTCTGGCGCCGGTGGTGGACATGGCTGAAAAAGCCGAGAAAACCGCTGTGCAGCGCCTGGGTTACTTTCAGGGGCAAGTGAAGGTCGCAGAAAGCAAGCTGGCCGACCTCAATGCCTTTCGTCTGGACTACTCCGAGCAATGGATCGTACGCGGCGCCACCGGCGTGACCGGCCAATGGTTGCTGGGTTTTCAGGGCTTTCTGGCGCAGCTCGACACCGCCGTCGATCAGCAACGGCAGAGCCTTAACTGGCACCAGAAGAATCTGGACAACGCGCGTGAGGCCTGGCAACAGGCATTCGCCAAAGTCGAAGGCCTGCGCAAACTGGTGCAGCGCTACCGTGAAGAGGCGCAACGCCTCGAAGACAAGCGCGAGCAGAAGCTGCTTGATGAACTGTCGCAGCGATTGCCACGGCAGAATCCGTTTTAAAGCGCACCGCCAGACCCTGTGGGAGCGAGCCTGCTCGCGAATGCATTCGGTCAGTTGACTCAATTGTTGACTGGCACGACGCCTTCGCGAGCAGGCTCGCTCCCACATTTGTTCCTGCGTTGCGTCTTGCCCCAACCCTGTCCAGATGCTAAACCTTGTACACGTTCGTCAATGACAAGGAAGCCAGTCAATGTCAGTCGTTGCAGAAGTATCTCCGGATGGTCAAAAACTGACGATTTCGGTCAAGGGGCGGTTCGATTTCGGGCGCCATCAGGAATTTCGCGAGTCTTATGAGCGGCTCGACAGGAAACCAGAATCCATTGTGGTCGATCTGAAAGAAGCCACCTACCTCGACAGCTCGGCACTGGGCATGTTGCTCCTGCTGCGCGATCACGCCGGCGGCGATAACTCGGACGTGCGAGTCGTCAACAGCAGCTCCGACGTGAAAAAGATCCTCGCCATCTCCAATTTCGACAAACTCTTCGACATCAGTTGACGGCCATGCAGGTGCAAGAGCCGCTGACGATCCTGATCGCCGAAGACAGCGCCGCCGATCGCTTATTGCTGTCGACCATCGTTCGTCGCCAGGGCCACGAAGTCCTGACGGCGGCCAACGGTGCCGAAGCGCTCGATCTGTTTCGCCAACAGCGACCCGATCTGGTGCTGATGGACGCGATGATGCCGGTGATGGACGGCTTCGAGGCCGCGCGGCAGATCAAGGCGCTGGCGGGCGAGACGCTGGTGCCGATCATCTTCCTCACCTCGCTCACTGAAAGCGAAGCGCTGGTGCGTTGTCTGGATGCCGGCGGCGACGACTTTCTGGCGAAGCCCTACAACCAAGTGATCCTTGCCGCCAAAATCAAGGCGATGGACCGCTTGCGCCGGTTACAGGCGACCGTGCTGCAGCAGCGCGATCTGATTGCCAAACACCACGATTACCTGCTCAACGAACAACGCGTGGCCAAAGCGGTGTTCGACAAGGTTGCGCACTCCGGCTGCCTCAGTGCACCGAACATCCGTTATCTGCAATCGCCTTACGCGCTGTTCAACGGTGACTTGTTGCTGGCGGCGTACACCCCGGCCGGCGACATGCATGTGCTGCTCGGCGACTTCACCGGCCATGGGTTGCCGGCTGCGGTCGGCGCGATGCCGTTGGCCGAAGTGTTCTACGGCATGACCGCCAAGGGCTACGGCCTCGCCGAAACCCTGCGCGAGATGAACGCCAAGCTCAAGCGCATCCTGCCGGTGGACATGTTCTGCTGCGCGACGCTGCTGTGCCTGAGTTCTCAGCGGCGCTCGGTCGAAGTGTGGAATGGCGGCATGCCCGACGGCTATCTGCACCGGATCGCCACGGGCGAGCGCGTGCCGTTGGCCGCGCGGCATCTGCCGTTGGGAGTGCTCAGCCCCCAAGCGTTCGACGATTGCACTGAAGTTCATCCGATGGCAGTCGGTGACCGGGTTTTCCTGTTGTCCGACGGGGTGATCGACACCAGCGATGCCAGTGATCAATTGTTCGGCGTCGAGCGCTTGCAGCAGGTGTTCGCCGCCAACCGCGAGCCGGATCGCTTGTTCGAGGACATCGAGCAGGCACTGCGGGATTTTCGCGGCGAGGCGCGCGATGACGTCAGCATGGTCGAGGTCAGCCTGTTGGAGCCGGCGCAGGTCAAGCCCTCGGCACCGGTGTATTCCGACAGCGGCCAGTCGTGCCCGCTTGACTGGTCGGTAAGCTTCGAGTTTTGCGGCGCCACGCTCAAACGTTTCAATCCGTTGCCGTACCTGCTGCAGTTGCTGCTTGAGGTGCATGGATTGCGGGCGCAGAGTGGTGCTTTGTACAGCGTGCTGGCGGAGTTGTATTCCAATGCGCTCGAGCACGGCGTGCTCGGGCTGGATTCCAGTCTCAAGCGCGATGCGGCGGGTTTCGCTCGCTACTATCAGCAGCGCAACGATCGGCTGGAGGCGTTGCAGGACGGTTTCGTGCGCGTGCATTTGCAGGTGCAGCCGCAGGGCGACGGCGGTCGTCTGGTGATTCGGGTGGACGACAGTGGTAAGGGCTTCGATGTGGCGCGGGTGATGGATCGACCGCTGGACGGTGTCCGTTTGTCGGGACGTGGTGTCAGCCTGGTCCGGCAATTGGGGCGCAACGCCAGTTGGTCGGACGAAGGTCGTAGTGCCCGCGTGGAGTTTTCCTGGGAGGTTCAGGCATAATCCGCGCAATTCTTGATCAAGGAGTGAACAAGTGGCTGACACACATATTGATCGCGAGGCGCTCAGCGTACTGCGCGAAGTCATGGAGGAGGGTTATCCGGAGCTTCTGGATACCTTTCTGGCGGATTCCGAAAGTCGCTTGGGCGAGTTGCAAAAGACCTCTGATGCCAAGGTGTTGTCGGAAGTTGCCCATAGTTTCAAGGGCAGCGCCAGCAACATGGGCGCTGTCCGTTTGGCGGCACTCTGCCAGGAACTCGAATCGGACGCCAAAGACAAGAGTCCGGCGGAAATAGTCAAACTGGTCGCTGAGATCAGTGGCGAATTTGCTGAAGTTCGCCCGGTTTACGAAAGCGAAAAACATCCCGCTCACACCCACTGATCCCGCCGTCCGGCGCTTTTCTCAAGCGCCGGACAAAACTGGCCCGGCACTTGCAGTTATCTCCGCAACTGTACCTACGATCCCAGTGCAGCGGAGACCGTTTCATGCCTGCGACCCCCAACATCCTTCTTCAAAACGCCGCTCAGGCCAAGGCGCAAGCCGCTTCTGCCAAAACGTCGGCGATGGCCGTAGACACCGGGGATAAAGCCTCAAGCTTCGCGAAAGTGTTCGCCGATCAGGGGTCGAGCAAGCCTGTTGCAGCCGCTGACAATTCGCCCAAGTCGCCGCGCGACAAGGTCGCTGACAACAGCGGTAAAAAGGACGTTGGCAAGGATGCATCTGCCGCTGCGCAACCGGCGGTTGCCGATAGCGGCAACGACTTGCCAGCCGATAAAACCGCCGCGAGCGATGACACCACTGCCAGCAGCGACGACAGCACGGACACTTCTCAGCCAGCAGTGGTTGATGCCGCGCCCGTTGACCCGGCACTCGATCCGGCATTGGCAATCGCTGTGCAGCCGGTGACCACGCCGCCCGTGGTGCCGACCCCGGTTGCCACCGCCCAGCCTGAAACCGCCCCCCCTGCGCTCGCCGCATTGCCGAGCGTGGTCAAAGACCCGGCGCCTGCCACTGACAGTGATTTCGATCCTTCGGCGGACCCCCTCGACTCGCTGCCAGTGGTGCGTATGGCGATGGAGCAGGGCGGGCACATTTCCGCTGCCAGCCAGGCGCAACCGAAAGCCTCGCCAGCTCAGGCTCAGGCCGACGGTGAGCTGACGGCGGCGCAGAATTTTGCGGCCGGCATGGCCGGTATGCTCGACGTGCAAGCCGACAAGGACAGCACCAGTCAGGGCGGTGACAAGGCTTTCAGTGGTTTGATCGATGACGGTCTCAAAGACCTCAAGACTGCGACCAGCGATACCCGTGTCGATGACTTCGCCAACCGTCTGGCGGCACTGACTCAGGCCGCGACACCGAAGACCGCCAACGCGGTACCGGTGAATCAACCAATTGCCATGCATCAGAGCGGCTGGACCGAAGAAGTGGTCAACCGCGTCATGTATCTGTCGAGCGCCAATCTGAAGGCGGCGGACATTCAATTGCAGCCGGCCGAACTCGGGCGTCTGGATATCCGCGTGAACATGGTGCCGGATCAGCAGACACAGGTGACCTTCATGAGCGCGCATCCAAGTGTGCGCGAAGCACTTGACGGCCAGATGCATCGCCTGCGTGACATGTTCAACCAGCAGGGCATGGGCCAGGTTGACGTCAATGTCTCCGACCAGAGCCGTGGCTGGCAGGGCCAGCAAGGCCAGGAGCAGGCGCAGCAGGGCCAGAGTGGTCGCACCAGCGCGGCCGGCGGTCGCCTCGATTCGGCGGATGAAGAATTGGCGCCTGCCGCCATTGCTGAAGCCGCTGCTCAAACTACCAGCGTGATTGGCTCCAGCGCGGTCGACTATTACGCCTGATCAAATCAAGAGCCCCTCACCCTAGCCCTCTCCCAGAGGGAGAGGGGACTGATCGGGGGGTGCTCGGGACGTGCGCCGACCGGTTACTTCTGCTGTGAATCCACAATCGACTCGGTCTTTCAGGTCGATGTCTCACTACTTCTGCTGTAAATCCATAATCGACTCAGTCTTTGAGGTCGATGTTTGACGTCTGACACCTCGGTCGGCCCCCTCTCCCTCCGGGAGAGGGCTGGGGTGAGGGTGCCTTTGACTTTAGCGTTGTCTCCACCATCACTGACACTTCTGGCATAACACTTGCTCTTGCCTTGCCGTGCGACTGTGAAAACCCGATTAGTGACGGATTATTGGCATGGCGAAGAGCGAAACAGCAGCAGTGAAAGACCCCGCAACCAAAGGCAAACTCAAGCTGATCATTGTGATCGTGCTGGCATTGCTATTGGCCATTGGTGCATCCGTGGGGGCGACCTGGTTCTTCATGCACAGTGCCCAGAGCAAGCCTGCCGAGGCCGCCGATGCAGCGCCCGTCGGCAAGCAACCGGCGATTTTCGAGCCGATGGCGCCGGCGTTTGTCGCCAACTACAACCAGAACGGTCGTCAGCGCTACATGCAGGTGAGCCTCACCATGCTGGCGCGTAATCAGGCCGATCTGGACGCGCTCAAAGTGCACATGCCGGTGATCCGCAACAACCTGGTGATGCTCTTCTCCGGTCAGG
>Ga0160444_100732_pt1 | contig 10115 bp, 7 predicted proteins | sample HID1972K_E1MG_FD_108232 | JGI IMG/M metagenome (GOLD analysis project Ga0160444, IMG submission 108232) | Enriched pill bug-associated microbial communities from UW Madison campus, WI, USA - HID1972K_E1 MG | ecosystem: Host-associated > Arthropoda: Insects > Digestive system > Unclassified ... | reverse complement strand
TTCCTCGCCATTCACCACCGCCGAACCCGAGAAACAGCCGTCTTTGTCTTCCGGCCCTTCAGGGGCCAATGCGGTCGGCAAATGTTCCCAGTGCGACAGGTCGCGGCTACGTGCATGCCCCCAGTGCATAGGCCCCCAAGAGGTGGAATACGGATGATGTTGGTAGAACGCGTGATACCAGCCGTCGAACCAAACCAGCCCGTTAGGGTCATTCATCCAGCCTGCCCGTGGTGCGAGATGGTAATGTGGATACCAGCGCAAGTTCAGTTGGTGCTGCTTCTCAATCAGCGCCTGCTCGGCATTAGCAATCGTTAACGTCATAACTATTCACTCTTTTTTCATTCAAACAGCAGAGGGTTGCGACAGTAGTCCATCTGTTGAGGAAGGATTGCCACGCAAAAGGAAAATTGAAATGAAGGAGGTACAGAACACCATCAGTCCCATAATCAGGTAGGACTGGGCAAAGCCGTATTTCTCATAGCTGTAACCCGCAAGCGGTGACAGGACGGCGGAAATCACGGAACTGGTGCAGGCAAAGCCCACAAGATATAGTGTGGAAGAGAGGCGTTTGTCGAAATTCAGGCTGTTGTATTTGAAGATAGCCACCAGCAGGATGGGCAGCTCCACCGCGTGCAGCAGTTTGGTCACCGAGATCAGTATCGGCCCTTCCACGAGCCCGGAGGCCACCATGCGCAACGCCATAACCATGCCAGCAAAAATCAGCCCGTGCTTCGCGCCAATGCGATTCACCAGCCACGGCGCGCAGAACATGCCCGCGGCCTCGAGAAAGACCTGGAGTGAATTGAGGTAGCCGAACATGGTGTTGCCTTCACGCAACGTGGCAAACTGCGAGGCGAAATAGACCGGGAACTGCTGGTCATAGACGCCATATATACAGGTGCCGATGACAAAAAAGATCAGCGCCCGGAAGCGTGGCAGCGTGATCAGCCGCACGGCGTCAGCGAGTGTCACCGGTTTGGCTCCCACTTCGACTTTCTCAAGACTCGCTGCGGTATTCACTTTCAACTGCATCAGTAAGAAAAGGAACACAAAGCCGGAACACGACGCGACGAGGAAGTTGAATTTTGGGTCAATGTTAAACAGCAACCCGGCAAAAAAGGTGGCTACCGCCCACCCCAGAGACCCCCACATCCGCGCCTTACCAAATTCGAACGTGCTCTGGCGCGCTACGCGTTCAGTGTAAGACTCGAGTACACCAATCCCACCATTGAAGGTTAAGCCCACAAACAACCCGCCAAAAATGCTGCCCAGCAGGATATTCACGCTCAGCAGATAACCGAAAATCAGATACGCCGGGCCGGATAAAATCAGCAAGGCGGTGATATACCACAGCAGATTTTTTCTCAGCCCTAACCGGTCCTGAATAAAGCCGTAGCACACTTGCGCACACAACGCAGAAACCGAGAGCACCGAGAAAATAACGCCCGTGTCCGTGGCCTTTAGTCCCACGTCCTGGTGAAGCCAGATGGACAAAAGCGAGCTGGAAGAGGACCAACTGACGAAAAAGAAGAACAGCAACGCGCTTAGTAACGGGTAACTGCGGGAGTGATTTTTTTTCATCAAAGCAATCTCATGTAGGGTTAACGATTAAATGATAACGTTAACATATTCAATTTCTCATCGGGCTTAACGACAATATATGATGTTAATCACGAAAGTTAACGTTAACATTTGGAGGTTGAGATCCGGATCAAATTTTAATGTCGATCCACAAGATGAATTACCGGGGTCCGGCAACCAAAATATGACGCCAGCCTTTTACATCACAATCGGAGTTGTATAGCCTGATACACACAGGACTTGGGTTGAAATTTCTCTTATCAGGATAAGTACTTATGGCATCGCTTAAAGATGTGGCCAAACTTGCCAATGTGTCGTTGATGACCGTTTCGCGGGCATTAAATAACCCTGAAAGGCTGAAGCCCGACACCCTGACCCGCGTTCAGGCCGCCATCAGTCAGTTGAATTATGTCCCCGACCTGTCAGCTAAAAAAATCCGCGGCGCCCGCGCCACGCCCGCAACTATCGGCGTACTAGCGCTGGATACTGTCACCACCCCGTTCTCCGTTGAAATAACATTATCTATTGAAGAAACCGCCCGCGCTCACGGCTGGAACAGTTTTGTGGTAAATATGTTCTCGGATGACAGCCCGGAAACGATGGTGGATTTACTGCTTTCGCATCGTCCTGGCGGCATTATCTATACCACCATGGGATTGCGCCAGGTGCCTGTCCCACCCAAATTGCTCACTCTTCCCTGTGTACTGGCAAACTGCGAAAGCCTGCATGATCCAGTGGCCAGCTATATTCCTGACGATGAACAAGGGCAATATGAAGGGGTCAAAGCGCTACTCGCCGCTGGGTATCGCCACCCATTGTGCCTGCATCTGCCATCGACCCAGCTGGCGACCATCCGCAGGCTTAAGGGGTTGCAGCGCGCCTGCCGGGAGGCAGGCACCGACCCCGATACGCTGATTCACCACTTCATGGAATTTGGCGACGAGCATTACCGGGACATTCCGGCCATGGTCGATGCCCATATGCCGGATGGCAAACCGTGTTTTGACTCCGTGGTGTGCGGTAATGACCGTATCGCATTTCTGGTTTATCAGGTACTGCTTTCCCGGGGCATTCGTATTCCGCAGGATGTCGCAGTGCTGGGTTATGACAACATGGTGGGGATTGGCGACCTGTTTCTCCCGCCGCTTTCGACGGTGCAACTTCCCCATTACGATATTGGCCGCCTGAGCGCACTTCATATCATCAATGGCGATACCCATCGCGAGACCGTACGCGTTAACAGCCCCTGGCTGCAACGGGGCTCTATGTAAGCGTTGAAAGGGATCCGTGTTCTGAGTTTGTTAACGCAGCCGGAACGTTATAATCAGAATGGGCAACGCAAACCGCAATGTCAGAAGATTCGACATATTGATGGCCAATCACGGATCCCTATTTCATGGTTACGCCTTCACATCTGAGGTTTTCGACAGATTTATGCTAACCGGTTCGGTCACCACCGGGGGGGTTGATTTGCGATACTTATCCAGCAGGTGAATCTGTACTTTTCTCAGCATATCGCCGTTCAGTTTGTATAGGCGGAAGTAGAACACCAGCGTCACCAGGAAGAAGATCGCAGGCAACGCAATCATGATGAACTGCATGCCGGTGACAGTGCTAGCGGATTGCGCCACGTTGGGCACGTAACCAATAATCCCCAGCACCAGAGCGATAAAGAACGCCGCAAAGGCCGAGCCCCCTTTCACCACCAGCGTCTGGACCGAATAAGCAATACTTTCACAGCGGACGTTAAGTTTGTACTCGCCATAATCCACGGTGTCTGCCACCATAATCACCTGCAACACCCAGAATAATGCAGTCCCGACGTTGAGCAAAATCCCGGCCAGCGAAATCAGCCACACATTGTGATACCCCGCCATGGCAATCCACAGCAGGACCCCGCCGCCAATGATCGGTAGCACCGAAGCCCCTGCCCACAGCATACGTCGGGACAGAGCTTTAACCAGCCGGGGAAACAGAATCAACGTCAACAAGTTTGCCGCCCCGGCATACGACATGTAATACGGGAACAGGCTGGCGTCGCCGATCACATAGGTGAAGTAATAAATCGCAAAACCGGAAATAATGTTTGAAGCAATGTTGTAAGCCAGCGCCATGCCCAGCAGGCAGGAAAGCTGATCGTTTTTATAGATCAACGCCACAATGGCTTTTAACGTCAGCCGGCTACTGTCAGGGGTAGCGTCACTGTCTGATGAGTAAACTTCTTTAACATTACGCAACGTGATGATGGTTGAAGCGATAAAAAAGGCGATCAGCACCAGCGTAAACATCTGAAAACCGAAACCACGGTCATCACCGCCCACGAACTTAACGAACGGCAAGGTAATGCCTGCGGTAATAAACCCCGACAAACTGGCAAAGAAGCGCGGATACGGCACCAGTTGTTCGCGCTCGCGCTTATCTAAGGTGATGGTCGGCACCATTGACCAGAAGGGAATATCCATAATGGTGTACGTCATTCCCCATAAAATGTAGGTCACGCAGACGAACACCACCTGTGTCGTCCCTTCAAACAGATGCGCGCTGAACAGCAAAAACAGCACTATCGAGTTGGCAAGCGTCCCCACCAGTATCCACGGCTTGAACTTCCCCCACCGCGAACGGGTGCTGTTAACTATCCAGCCCATGATCGGATCGTTAATCGCATCCCAGATACGCGCCACCAAAAACAGTGTGCCCACCACCCCCACGGATAACCCAACCACATCGGTGTAGTAATACATCAGGTACATGTAGACGATACCGATAGCGAAGTCTTTGCCAAACGCCCCAAATCCATAACTGAGTTTTGTTGTAATTGATATGCTCATATAGGGTACAGGGTCGCTGTTACCAGCGCCCTCCTTCTGTCATTTGATACGCCAGGTGCCGGGCTGAATGCCCGGCGTACGGGGTCAAGCGCGATGAAGCCACGCGGGCAACCAATCACCATGTGCCGCTATCAGGTCATCAACCAGGGCATATATTTCTTCGATACCGAGGACGGCTGACGTATGAGGGTCAAGCAGTGTGGCATGATAAACACGGTCACGATTTTCAGTCAAAATTGCTTCGGTTAGCAGGGTCTGAACATTCACGTTAGTTTGCATCAGTGCCGCGAGGTGCGACGGTAACGTGCCGACGCGCGTCGGCTGAATACCGTTGGCATCCACAAGACACGCCACCTCTACACAACATCCCTGCGGCAGGTTATCAATGAGATTGTCGTTGCGTACGTTGCCATAGATAACGCTTGGCTCGCCGGTCCACAGCGCGTTCATAATGGTACTGGCATATTCGCGCGAGGGCTTGATGTCGATCCGATCGGCGGTTTTATACTCCTCCAGCTCTTTGCGCCAGGTGGCCAGTTGTTCAACACAACGTTTCGGATATTCATCCAGGGGCACTTTATAACGCGCAATCAGGTCTTCACGACCCGGCTTAATAAACCAGGGCGTGTATTCCGCGAAATGCTCAGACGATTCGGTGACGAAATAGCCCAGCTTCTTAAACATCTCGTAGCGGACAATATTTTCACATCGCGCGTTACCATGCAGATTCGGTTTCGGCGCTTGCCCGCTCTCATAAGCACGCAGCAGATCCGGGTAAATGCTGACATAGTCACCCTGGTCGTTCTTTTTCTCCAGCGAGAGATAAAATGCCATGTGGTTGATACCAGCACTCTGATAACGCAAGGAAGCCGGGTCGATGGACAAATCACGCGCCAGCTCTTCCGCCGTTCCTTGCACCGAATGGCACAACCCGACTTGCTTAATTTGCGGGTAGCGGGCGTACATCGCCCAGGTATTCATTGCCATCGGGTTAACGTAGTTCAGCATCGTGGCATCCGGGCAGACTTGCGTCATGTCTTCACAAATCTGCCATAAATGCGGAATGGTACGCAGTGCACGCATAATGCCGCCAGGGCCTAACGTATCCGCAATAGTCTGTTCCAGTCCGTGCTTTTTGCAGACTGCAAAGTCAGTCACTGTGCAGGGTTCATAGCCACCAATCTGAAACGCCACCACCACGAAATCCGCACCCTGAAGCGCAGTTTTCTGATCGGTATGACAGGTGATTTTTCCGCAAGCGCCTGCCGAATCCATCAGCTTGCGCACCACAATGTGCGACTCTTCCAGTCGGGTTTCGTCAATATCCATCAGCGCGATATGGGCGGATTTCAGCGCCGGACGATGAAACACATCGCCGAGAATGTTTTTCACAAAAATCGTCGAACCTGCGCCGATAAAGGTTATTTTGGGTGCTGACATTTTCTCTCTCCGTGGCATTAATGAACCCATTCAGAGTGGCACGCCGTTTCTCGCTTCTCCTCCCTCTTCCCTGCAGAGCATTCCTGAAAACTCAGAATGCTTCTATCGGGCCTGTAAATCTGAGTTTTCCGGAGTTTTTAGTCAGGAAAGAAGAGAATAGCGGCCTGTGAGGTAACAAATTCGTCATCCGCTTGCTGAAGCCTTACCCATTTCGCAGTCTTACTACTGCCTTTGTGCCAGAATTCTGATAATTCAGGAACCGGAGAGAATGATGCCTATCATCCCAGACCATCTGCCACCCGACCCGCATATGTGCAGCAGCACCGACAGCAAAACGCGCAGCCCGTTGTCGCTCTACTCCGAATATCAACGTATGGATATTGAGTTGCGTCGGCCACGCCCCATGGAGTCCTGCCACTGGCATGGGCAGGTTGAGGTTAATGTGCCGTTTGATGGCGACGTAGAATATGTAATTAATAATGAAAAGGTACAGATTAAACAAGGGCATATCACGATTTTTTGGGCCTGTACCCCACATCAACTGACGCGCCCAGGTGACTGCCTGAACATGGCGATATTTAATCTGCCGATGCACCTTTTTCTTTCATGGCCGCTGGACCGGCAGCTTGTCAACCACATCACCCACGGGACAGTGCTTAAGTCGCTCACCGCGCAGCAACTCAGCCCCTTCGAAGTCCGGCGTTGGCAACAAGAGATCAACAGCCCTAACGAGCAAATCCGCCAGTTAGCCATTGATGAAATTTGCCTGATGCTCAAGCGTTTTAGCCTGTCCGGCTGGCAACCGATTCTGGTGAATAAAACCGCCAGCACTCGCCGCAGTAGCAACAATGTGTCGCGCCATGCACAGTTTTATGTCAGCCAGATGCTGGAATTTATTGGGGCGAATTACGACCAGGCGCTGACCATCGAAAGGGTGGCAGAACATGCCAAACTTAACCCTAATTATGCGATGGGTATATTTCAGCGCGTGATGCAACTCACCATGAAGCAATACATCACGGCAATGCGGGTAAACCATGTGCGGGCACTGTTAAGTGATACCGACAAGTCGATTCTTGATATCGCGCTGACCGCAGGTTTCCACTCCAGCAGCAGTTTCTATAGCACCTTTAACAAATATGTCGGCATGTCACCACAAAACTATCGCAAGCTCCGCCAGCTAAGCTGCGACAGTTAATCTGAAGACGATATCTGGCATTCAAACACTTCTATCCCGTTGTAATGGGTGAAAGCCAGACGAACTGCCGCGGCAACGTGCTGTACCCGAACGGTGACGGGTGCTGAGTGCAGCAAAGACGCCTTTTTAGGTTTACTCCTGGAAAAATAGGGTGCCGCTTCTCAGCGCTATACTTAATAGTTCAATGACATTTCAGGAGCTCAGTATGTTTGATAAAACCGAAGATAAACTGAACGAAGCGGCAGGTACGGCACGTGAATTATATGGCAAACACACCAACAGCCCCGACAATGAACTCAAAGGTGCTGCGCGCAAATATGCTTCGCAGGCCAGTTACGCTGTGCGGGACGCTACCGATAACGTACGTGACCAGGTGTCGACTAACCCGATTGCCGGACTTGCGGTAGCCGCCGCCGTCGGTGTGGTATTCGGCTTTTTGCTGGGCCGTAAATAAAACAACGGGCTGTTAAAAGCCCCGGTCCACAAAGCAAAAAAAAGCCCGCACCGGGGTGAGTGGTGCGGGCACAGAGAACATGGCCAGTTTCAAGACATGTTCTAAACCGTTAAATCTTATTTATTCAACTGGAACAAGGACATGCCTTGCATATCGGTGAACGCTTTATACGACGCCGTTAGGGCCGCCTGCTGCATGGTGTAGTTGGAAATCGTCGAGTTCCAGTCCACGTTTACCAGGTCGCTCATCTGCTGAGTCTGGCTCAGCGTACGGTCATCGCCCAGCGCGTCCAGTTTGTCCAGTTCATTGAGCTGAGTGCCCACTTCTGCACGCACGCTAAGGACGTTGTTCAGGGCGTTACGCAGACCCCGGTTGGTTTTATCGATCGCCTCTTGCGCCTTAATCTGTTCCTCGTCCTTACCTTCTACAGGGGTGTTCAGTGCATCAATGGCAGTGTCGAGCATAACAAACAGGTTTGTTTCTGATTCCTTATCGTCCGGTTCTTTCACTGCGTTTGTTGTGATGGAGGCAAAAATCTTGTCGCCGGTGTGGCCGATGATCATCGTACGGGACGAGTCCACCTGCTGTTCGACGTTGGTTTTCCCACCGATGTACTTCCCTGTGTCATCGAACGGCGCGGTATCCGTCTTATAACCGGCAAACATGTAGCGCCCGTTACCGTCCTGGCTGTTGGCGAGGTTCATCAACTGGTCGCGGATACCCTGTAAATCGGTAGCCAGCGAGGCGCGGTCATCGTCACTCAGCGTGCCGTTCCCGGCATAAACGATTTTTTCCTGCGCCGCTTGAATCGACGACGTCACCGACGACAGCGTGTTTTCTTCCTGTGAAATACGCTGAGTGGCGAAGCTACGCGCGGACGCATACTGGCTGGTCTGGGACTGCGCCTGAGACAGCACAACCGCCTGTGACGCGGCAATCGGGTCATCCGACGGACGGTTAACGCGCAGGCCGGTGGACATCTGTTCGCCATATTTCAGCCAGGAAGACTGGGAGTTGGTAATGCCCCCCATCGTCTGCTGATACATCATTAAGGTACTAATACGCATCGGTCAGGGCTCCTTAGCGAATATTGATCAGCGCGTCGAAAAGCGTGCTGGCGGTCTGCATTACCTGGGCGTTAGCCAGATAGTACTGTTGATACAGTTGCAGGTTGCCGTACTCTTCATCGAGGTTTACGCCGGAAATAGATTGCTGCTGCTTGGTCAGTTGGGTCACAACGTTGCCCTGGGTGGTGGCGCTGGTTTCGAGCGTCGAGGTTTTGTTCCCCACGTCACTGACCAGAGAGGCGTAAGCGTCGTTGACGGTTTTATTGCCGCCGACCAGTTTGCTATTTTGCAAGTCCAGCAGCGACTGCCCGTTGCGGTTATCGCTCTCACCGGTCTCGTCATCATTGACACCCATCGCTATCTGGCTGGCATCGGTCAGTGCCATGCTCATGTTAACGATGGCATTGGCGACTGGTTTAACGGTAAAACTGTCATTAGCCTGAACGGTGCCACTGCTTATCTTCACACTTAAACCGTCGAATTGCAGGCTGCCATCGCTTCCGGTCGTGGTGGTTACGTTGGTGTTGTCTGACAAGCGGGTGACATTCCACTTTGTGCCGTCGTAGCTCACCTTATAGTCGCTGGCCTGCACCTGTGTGCTGTCGGTCATGGTCACACCGAGGCTCGCAGACCCGGTGTTTTTGGTATTACTCAACGCCGTTGGGTCGCCAATATTGAAGAATTTTTCGCCATCATGGGTGTTGCCCTGGGCATCGGTATAGATGCCTTTAGCATTTTGCTGGTTGAACGCATCGGCAAACGCCAGTGCCATCTGGTTCAGGCTGTTACGCGTCTGGTCCAGATCCTGAGAACGGAACGTCAGCAGGCCACCGAGTGAACCGCTGGTCAGCAATTTTTCCGGGATTTCAACATTACCCGCCACGTTATCCACATAAGCGACAGTGGTCCGCGAAGGATCGGCGCTGCTTGGCACTGCGGCCAGCTGACGGGCGTTGCTGCCCTGCACCAGGTTGTAACCGTTGGCCATGGTGATGTTGTACGTGCCACCGTCCTGCACGTTCACTTCCACGCCCACCAGCTGGTTCAGTTGGCTGACGAGCTGATCGCGCTGGTCGAGTAGGTCATTCGGTGAAGCTCCCGCGCCGACGCCGGTCAGTTTGGAAATTTTATCGTTCAGCATCGCAATCTGCTGCGAGTAGTTATTGATCTGCGAAACGGTTGATGCAATCGCGCCGTTGACCTGTTTATCCTGGTCACGCAGATACTGATCGGTAGTCTTAAACTGATTGACCAGTCCCTGGGCTTTGCCTAACACCGCCTGACGCGCCGCCGGATCTTCGGCGTTGCTCACCAGGGTTTGCAGGCTGGTGAAGAAATCCTGAAGTGTGGCGGAAATCGAGTTCGTGGTATCGGACATCAAATCGTCGATTTTCGACATCTGCTGGTAGCGTGTGGTCAGGCCACTGCTCTGGTTTTGCGCCGCATTCAGCTGATTGGTGATAAAAGCGTTGTACTCGCGCTGTACGCCGGAGACCGTGACTCCATTGCCCACCCAACCGCCCGCGCCCAGCGTGCTGTTCGCCGCA
>Ga0160444_100731_pt1 | contig 10127 bp, 10 predicted proteins | sample HID1972K_E1MG_FD_108232 | JGI IMG/M metagenome (GOLD analysis project Ga0160444, IMG submission 108232) | Enriched pill bug-associated microbial communities from UW Madison campus, WI, USA - HID1972K_E1 MG | ecosystem: Host-associated > Arthropoda: Insects > Digestive system > Unclassified ... | reverse complement strand
TGTACATCAACCTGATCTGGATCTGGGGCCACCCGGAGGTGTACATCCTGGTCCTGCCGGCCTTCGGCGTGTTCTCCGAAGTCATCGCCACGTACTCGCGCAAGGCCCTGTTCGGCTATACCGGCATGGTCTATGCGACCGGTGCGATCGGCGTGCTGTCCTTCATCGTGTGGCTGCACCACTTCTTCACCATGGGCTCGGGTGCCAACGTCAATGCCTTCTTCGGCATCACGACGATGATCATCTCGATCCCGACCGGCGTGAAGATCTTCAACTGGCTGTTCACGATGTTCCGTGGTCGCGTGCACTTCACCAGCCCGGTGCTGTGGACGATCGGCTTCATGGTCACCTTCGTCATCGGCGGCATGACCGGCGTGATGCTGGCGATCCCGGCCATCGACTTCGTGCTGCACAACAGCCTGTTCCTGATCGCGCACTTCCACAACGTCATCATCGGCGGCGTGGTGTTCGGCATGTTCGCCGGCATCACCTACTGGTGGCCGAAGATGTTCGGCTTCAAGCTCAACGAGTTCTGGGGCAAGGCGGCGTTCTGGTGCTGGTTCATCGGCTTCTATGTCACCTTCATGCCGATGTACGTGCTGGGCTTCATGGGCATGACCCGTCGCCTGCAGAGCACGGTCAACCCGGCTTACGAGCCGCTGCTGCTGATCGCCGCGGGCGGTGCCTTCATCGTCGGCGCCGGCATCCTGTGCCAGATCATCCAGGTGGCCGTGTCCATCCGCGACCGCAAGAAGAACATGGACCTGACCGGCGATCCGTGGGATGCCCGTACGCTGGAGTGGGAAACCTCTTCGCCGCCGGCCTTCTACAACTTCGCCACGCTGCCCGATGTCACCGACCGTGACGACTTCTGGCACCGCAAGCAGAGTGGCGAAGCGTGGCCGAAGCCGGCCCGGTATACCGACATCCACATGCCGCGCAATACCGGTACGGGCGTGATCATCGGTGCCTTCAGCATGGTGTTCGGCTTCGCGATGATCTGGCACATCTGGTGGATGGCCATCGTCGGCCTGGTCGGCATGATCGGCACGTTCATCTACCGCACCTTCGACAAGGACGTGGACTACTGGGTCCCGGCCGCCGAGGTGGAGCGCATCGAGAACGAACACCGCAAGCACCTGGAAGCCCAGGGCCTGGTGAACTCGGAGTTGAAGGCATGAGTACCCATACCCACACCGTGAGTCACGGGCACGCCGCACACGCGGCGGCCCATGGCCATGACGACCACGAGCACCACGACACCGGCGGCAACACCGTCTTCGGTTTCTGGGTGTACCTGATGAGCGACTGCCTCATCTTCGCTTCGCTGTTCGCCACCTACGTGGTGCTGGTCGGCGGTACCGATGGCGGCCCCGGCCCGAAGGACCTGTTCGAACTGTCCTTCGTAGCATGGGAAACCGCGCTGCTGCTGACCTCGTCGCTGACCTTCGGCCTTGGCATGATCGCCATGCACCGCGGCAAGGTGGGCCTGATGTACCTGTGGCTGGGAATCACCTGGCTGCTGGGCTTCGGCTTCATGTGCATGGAAGTCTGGGAGTTCAACCACCTGATCCATCAGGGGTATGGCCCGGACCGCAGTGCCTTCCTGTCGGCGTTCTTCGCCCTCGTCGGCACCCACGGCCTGCACGTCAGCGCCGGCCTGCTGTGGCTGCTGGTGATGTTCATCCAGCTCAAGCAGAACGGCCTGACCGCGACCAACAAGACCCGTCTGGCGTGCCTGAGCCTGTTCTGGCACTTCCTGGACCTGATCTGGATCGGCGTGTTCTCCGTCGTCTACCTCAATGGAGCGCTGTAATGGCACATGACAACCACGCCCACGCCCATGACCATGACCATGGCGCCGGTGGCGAGAGCCACGGCACCGTCAAGTCGTACCTGATCGGCTTCGCGCTTGCGGTGGTCCTGACCGTCATTCCGTTCTGGATGGTGATGTCGGGCGACTTCTCGCGGACCGTCAACGGCGTCATCATCGCGGTGACCGCGGTGCTGCAGATGCTGGTCCACCTGGTGTTCTTCCTGCACCTGGACCGGTCGTCGGAAAGCCGCTGGAACGTCAACGCGGCGGTGTTCACCGTCGTGGTGATCGGCATCATCGTCGCCGGCACGTTGTGGGTCATGCACAACATGAACGTCCACATGATGCACTGACATCCCTGGATGTCGCTGTAGATGAAAAGGCCACCCTCAGGGGTGGCCTTTTCGTTTGCCGGATTGGTGGGTGCGATGCTGGTGGGTGACGACCGTTGGTCGTCACATTCCGGCGCCATGCAACCTGATGGGTGTGACGACCAACGGTCGTCACCCACCACTCCACCACCTACCACCTGCCACTCCCCCCCTCCCAATGCGGGTCGCAGCGCCTGCGACCGTGCTCGGCTATGCTCGCCATCCAACGCGCAACCGGATTCGACATGGCCAAGAGCCGCACCGCCTACGTCTGCAACGAATGTGGCGCCGAATACAGCAAGTGGCAGGGCCAGTGCACGGAATGCAATGCCTGGAACACGCTGTCGCAGATCATCCTGGAAAGCGCGTCGTCGCCGGGCGCCCCGGCCGCGCGGCGCAGCGGCTGGGCCGGCAAGGTCGATCCGCCCAGGGTCACCGCGCTGAAGGATGTGCAGCAGACCGACCACGTGCGGGTGACCACCCGCATCGGCGAGTTCGATCGTGTGCTGGGGGGCGGGCTGGTGGAAGGCGCGGTGGTGCTGGTGGGCGGCGATCCGGGCATCGGCAAGTCGACCCTGCTGCTGCAGGCGGTGGCGCTGATGGCGGCCGAGCTGCCTGTGCTGTATGTCACCGGCGAAGAGTCGCTGGCCCAGGTGGCTGGTCGCGCGCATCGGCTGGAGCTGCCGCTGGAAGGAGTGAACGCGCTGGCCGAAACCTGCGTGGAGACCATTCTGCAGCATGCGGGCAAGGCCGGGCCGCGGCTGATCGTGGCCGATTCGGTGCAGACCCTGTGGACCGAATCGCTGACCGCGGCGCCGGGTTCGGTCAGCCAGGTGCGCGAGAGTGCCGCACGGCTGGTGCGCTTCGCCAAGGAAACCGGTACCGCCGTCTTCCTGGTCGGCCATGTCACCAAGGAGGGCGGCATCGCCGGGCCGCGCGTGCTGGAGCACATGGTCGATGCGGTGCTGTATTTCGAAGGCGAGAGCGGCAGCCGTTTCCGCCTGCTGCGCGCGTTCAAGAACCGGTTCGGCGCGGTCAACGAGCTGGGCGTGTTCGCGATGGGCGACAAGGGCCTGAAGGAAGTCTCCAATCCGTCGGCGATCTTCCTGTCCGGCGGCAGTACGCGCCAGCCCGGCTCCTGCGTGATGGTCACCCGCGAGGGTACGCGCCCGTTGCTGGTGGAGGTGCAGGCGCTGGTGGATTCCTCGCCGCTGTCCAACCCGCGCCGGGTGGCGGTGGGGCTGGAACAGAACCGGCTGGCGATGCTGCTGGCGGTGCTGCACCGCCACGGTGGCGTGCTGGTCGGCGACCAGGATGTGTTCGTGAACGTTGTCGGGGGCATCCGCGTGCAGGAAACCGCTGCCGACCTGCCGGTGCTGCTGGCCGTATTGTCCTCGTTGCAGGATCGTCCGCTGGCCGAGAAGACCATCGCATTCGGCGAAGTCGGGTTGTCCGGTGAGATCCGCCCGGTACCCAATGGCGAGGACCGCCTGCGCGAAGCGGCCACGCATGGCTTCAAGCGTGCGATCGTGCCCAGGGCCAACGCACCCAAGGGGGGCACGGTGAAGGGCATGGACGTGATCGCGGTGGAGCGGTTGTCCGAGGCCCTCGAAGCCGCGTCGGCGTAGGCCGGGCTCTGCCCGGCTGACGAGAATATGCGGTGGGTGGGTGACGACCTGGTGGGTAAGGGTCTGGTGGTCAGTCAGGAACTGGTGGGTGACGACCGTTGGTCGTCACGCTCTTGTTTTTCCAAAGCGGTGACGACCAACAGTCGTCACCCACCACAGGCCATTACCCGCTGCAGGTCGTCAGGGGATCAGCGCGAGGTATGCCCGAACACCAGCTCGATCACGAACTGGCTGCCGAAGAACGCCAGCAACAACAGCAGCATTGCGCTCAGCGTCCAGTGCACCGCCTTCAGCCCGCGCCAGCCATAGCGCCGACGGCCGATCAGCAGCACCCCGAACACGATCCACGACAGCACGCTGAGCACCGTCTTGTGGACCAGCTTCTGCGCCAGCAGGTCGTCCACGAACAGTACGCCGGTGACCAGCGTCAGCGTCAACAGGGCAAAGCCCACCGTGATGACCCGGAACAGCAACGATTCCAGGTCGGCCAGCGGCGGCAGCGCGCGCAGCCAGGGACGGAACTCGCGGCGGCGCAGCGTCCGTTCCTGCAGCCATTGCATGATCGCCAGCAACGCGGCGACGCTCAGCGTGGCGTACGAAAGCAGCGCCAGCCATGCGTGGCTGGCCAGGCGCCAGCCGAGCACCTTGCTCGGCTCATGCCCATAGCCGTGATAGGCACACAGCAATGCGGCGGCCAGCGGGAACACCACCACGCCCAGCGCCGCCATGCGCCCGCGCGCACCGACCAGCGAGGTCAGCCCGGCCATGCCCAGGCCGACCAGCGACAGTGCGGCGAAGAAATGCATGTCCGGCCCGCCGCTGTTCTGCAGCGCCACCTGCACGTGGTAGCCGGCGTGCAGCAGCATCGCCGGCAATGCCGCCCACAGCCAGCCATGGCCGGGCCGCGGAGCGTCGCCGCCGACGGCACGCACCAGCAGCGCCGTGGCGATCAGGTAGAGCAGGGCAGCGATGAGAACGATTGTCATCGTGGAAGTTTCGCATACCCCCAACGCAGTGGCGACGGCCGCGCCGCCGCATCGGGGCCCCGGGGCGACCGGCTATACTGTCGATCTCATCGTCCCCCGTTCCAGACAGGTTGCATCGCATGTTCGAGTCCCTGACCCAGCGCCTCTCCGGCACCATCGAGCGCCTGCGTGGCCGCGGCCGCCTGACCGAGGAAAACATCCGCGAGGCGACCCGCGAAGTGCGCATCGCGCTGCTGGAAGCGGACGTCGCGCTGCCGGTGGTGCAGGCCCTGATCGAGCGCATCAAGGTGCGCGCGGTCGGCCAGGAAGTGCTGAAGTCGCTGACCCCCGGCCAGGCGCTGATCAAGGTCGTGCGCGATGAGCTGACCAACGTGATGGGCGCCGAGGCCAGCGACCTGAACCTCAACGTTCCGGCCCCGGCGATCATCCTGATGGCCGGCCTGCAGGGCGCGGGCAAGACCACCACGGTCGGCAAGCTGGCCAAGCACCTGAAGGAAAAGCGCAGGAAGAAGGTGATGGTGGTGTCGGCCGACGTCTACCGTCCGGCCGCGATCGAACAGCTCAGGACCCTGGCCGACCAGGTCGGCGTGCTGTTCTTCCCGTCCAGCGCTGAGCAGAAGCCGGAAGCCATCGTGCGCGCCGCCATCGATGACGCCCGCAAGTCGTTCGCCGACGTGCTGATCGTCGATACCGCCGGCCGTCTGGCCATCGACGAAGCGATGATGGCCGAGATCAAGGGTCTGCACGCGGCCGTCAACCCGGCTGAAACGCTGTTCGTGGTCGATGCCATGACCGGCCAGGATGCGGCCAACACCGCCAGGGCGTTCGGCGAGGCGCTGCCGCTGACCGGCGTGGTGCTGACCAAGACCGACGGCGATGCCCGTGGCGGCGCCGCGCTGAGCGTGCGCTACATCACCGGCAAGCCGATCAAGTTCGTCGGCGTCAGCGAAAAGCCGGAAGGCCTGGACGTCTTCCATCCGGACCGCATCGCCAGCCGCATCCTCGACATGGGCGACGTGCTGTCGCTGGTGGAGCAGGTCGAACAGCAGGTCGACAAGGACAAGGCGCAGAAGCTGGCCGAGAAGGTCGCCAAGGGCAAGAAGTTCGACCTCAACGACATGCGCGACCAGCTCGAGCAGATGCAGAACATGGGGGGTATCGGCGGCCTGATGGACAAGCTGCCGGGCCTGGGGCAGATCCCGGACCATCTCAAGCAGCAGGTCAGCCAGGGCAAGGACGTGCCGCACATGATCGCGATCATCAACTCGATGACGAAGAAGGAACGCCGCAACCCGGGCCTGCTCAACGGCTCGCGCCGGGCGCGCATCGCACGGGGTGCCGGCCTGACCCCGGCCGACGTCAACAAGCTGATGAAGCAGTACATGCAGATGGAAAAGATGATGGGCAAGATGGCCGGCGGTGGCATGAAGGGCATGATGCGCAGCATGAAGGGCATGATGGGAGCCATGGGCGGACGCGGCCTGCCGTTCCGCTGATCCGTCGTCGAGATGATGTCCCGCCGGGCATGACCCGGTACCAGCAAGAGCAGGAGCGGCGTGAAGAACGTTGAGATTGCGTCCCGGGCAGCAGGCTTCTGCGAGCGCTTCGGCCTGCAGCTTCCGGTCCTGCTTGCACCGATGGCCGGTGCCTGCCCGGTGCCGCTGTCGGCGGCGCTGGCCACTGCCGGCAGCATGGGCGCGATGGGCGCGGTGCTCTCCTCCGCTGCCGATATCGGCCGTTGGATGGGCGAATTCCGCGCTGCCTGTGACGGTCCCGCGCAGGTGAATCTATGGGTGCCCGACGCCCCGCCGCTGCGCGATGCGCCCGCGGAAGCCGCTACGCGGGCCTTCCTGGCCCAGTGGGGTCCGGAGGTGCCGGCCGAAGCCGGTGATGCCGGTCCCGCCGATTTCGGACAGCAGTTCGATGCGGTGATCGCCGCGCGGCCCGAGGTGCTTTCCACCATCATGGGCGTGCTCGACCCGACCCAGGTCGCCCGGCTCAAGGAGGCCGGCATCGCCTGGATCGCCTGCGCGACCACGCTGGAGGAAGCCCGGATGGCCGAGGCGGCCGGTGCCGATGCGGTGGTCGCCCAGGGTTTCGAAGCCGGCGGTCATCGCGGTGCGTTCGATCCGGCACGTGCCGAACGGCAGCTGGTGGGGCTGTTCGCGCTGCTGCCCCGCCTGGCCGATCACCTGCGGATTCCGGTGATCGCCGCCGGCGGCATCGCCGACGGGCGTGGCATCGCCGCGGCGCTCACCCTCGGCGCCAGCGCGGTGCAGATCGGTACCGCCTTCCTGCGCACACCGGAAGCTGCACTGGCGCCGGCGTGGGCCGATGCGCTGGCGCGCAGCGAGCCCGAAGACACCTGGCCGACCCGGGCCTTCAGTGGCCGGCTCGGCCGTGGCCTGGCCACCGGTTACGTGCGCGCGGCGGCCGCCGCCGATGCGCCGCCGCCGCGTCCGTACCCGGTCCAGCGCGGACTGACCGCTTCGATGCGTTCGCAGGCCACGCGCGAGAACAACCTCGCTTCCATGCAGGCATGGGCAGGGCAATCTGCCTGGATGGCGCCCGTTGGACCGGCCGCGGAATCGCTGCGGCGATGGTGGCGCGACGCACAGGCGCTGCTGTGAGGCCGGTGTTCTGCAACGGGCAGCCGGCGGACGCGGCTTCGCTGGCGGCGGCGCTGGTGAACTACGGCCACTTCACCTCGTTGCAGGTGCGTGGGCATGCCGTGCAGGGGCTGGGCCTGCACCTGCAGCGGCTGGCCATTGCCACGAGATCGCTGTTCGGCGTTGAACTGGACGTGGCGCAGGTCCAGCGCTGGATGGCCGAGGCGCTGGCGCAGGCCGGGGTGGCGGACGCCTCGCTGCGGGTCACCGTGTTTTCGGCCGCGTTCGATTTCCGGACGCCGCGGGCCGCGGTGCCGGTGGACGTGCTGGTGGCCGTGTCGCCGCAGGTGGCGCTGACCGCCGCAGGGTCTGTGCGTACCGTGCGCTACCAGCGCGACATGGCCGGCGTGAAGCACGTGGGCACGTTCGGGCTGTTTGCGCAGCGACGTGCGGCGATGGAAGCCGGATTCGACGATGCGCTGTTCGTGACCGCGGACGGTGATGTCAGCGAGGGCACGACCTGGAACCTGGCCGTGCACGACGGACGCCAGCTCATCTGGCCACGGGCACCGGCGTTGCGTGGCACCGCTGAAGCCCTGCTGCGGGCGTACTGGGAGGGGCCGCAGACGGTGCGGCCGCTGTCATCGGCCGAGTTGGCCGGCATGCCGGCCGCCTTCGCGTGCAATGCCAGTGGTGTGTGGGCGTTGTCGGCCATCGATGGACGGCGGTTGCCGGGTTCGGAGGCGTTCGCCGAGGAGGGCCGGAGAGCGCTGGCCATGGCGCCCTGGGACCCCCTCCGGTAGAGCCGACCCAGGGTCGGCTGCCCCGAACCGCCAGCCGCCCCTGGGTCGGCTCTACCGGCTGGGGTTGGCGCGGCATAACGAGGCCGCTATAATCGTCCGCTTACCTCGCCATCCTGGCGACTGGGCAACACAGGAAAACACCACCATGGTCAAGATTCGACTGACCCGCGGCGGCGCCAAGAAGCGTCCGTTCTACCACATCATCGTCACCGACGTCCGCAGCGCCCGCGACGGCCGCAACATCGAGCGCGTCGGTTTCTACAACCCGGTCGCCCAGGGTGGCGAAAAGCGCATCGAGCTGGACCTGGCCCGCGTTGAGCATTGGGTCAAGAACGGCGCCCAGCCGACCGACAAGGTCCGCAACCTGATCAAGGAAGCGACCAAGTCCCAGGCCGCTGCGGCCTGATCCTGAAGGGCCGCGCCTGGCGCGGCCCATCCGGCATACGCAGATGAAAGATACCGAGCGCCGGATCCTGCTGGGCAGGGTTGCCGGCGCTTTTGGTGTGCGCGGCGAAATCAAGCTCGAGTCCTGGACCGAGCCACGTTCCGCCATTTTCCGTTACCAGCCGTGGATCCTGCGCAGTCCTTCGGGGCAGGAGTCGACGCTGACCGGTGCACGGGGCCGCGACAGCGGCAAGCACCTGGTCGCCCGTTTCCCCGGCATCGAAGACCGCGACACGGTCGAAGCCATGCGCGGCACCGAAGTGTTCGTGGCCCGCAGCGTGCTGCCGCCGCCGCAGCCGGACGAATACTACTGGGTCGATCTGGAAGGCCTGGACGTGCGGACCGTCGAAGGCGTGTCGCTTGGCATCGTTTCGCATCTGTTCTCCACCGGTGCCAACGATGTGCTGGTGGCGCGCGGCGACCGCGAACGGATGATCCCGTTCGTGCAGCCGGATTTCGTCAGGTCGGTGGATTTCGAGGCCAATCTGGTCGTCGTCGACTGGGATCCCGAGTTCTGATGCGCTTCGACGTCATCACGCTGTTTCCCGAATTTCTCGCCCAGTCCGCCGGACTGGGCGTGGTCGGCCGGGCGCAGGAAAAGAACCTGTTCAGCCTGCATGGCTGGAACCCGCGTGAGTACGCCGAGGGCAATTATCGCCGCGTGGACGACCGCCCGTTCGGCGGTGGGCCCGGCATGGTGATGCTGATCGAACCGTTGCAGGCCTGCCTGGCAGCGGTGCGCGCGGCGGACCCGACGCCGGCGCCGCTGATCCATCTCAGCCCGCAGGGCAGGCCGCTGACCCAGTCGCGGGTCCGCGAGCTGGCGGCGCTGCCGCGCATGATCCTGCTGTGCGGCCGCTATGAAGGCATCGACGAGCGCTTCCTCGCCAGTGAAGTGGACGAGGAGATTTCCCTGGGCGATTACGTGCTGTCCGGCGGCGAGCTGGGCGCGGCGGTGATCATCGATGCGGTCGCGAGGCTGCAGGAAGGGGCGTTGAACGACGCCGAATCGGCCGCGCAGGACAGCTTCGAGGGTGACCTCGGCCTGCTCGACTGCCCGCATTACAGCCAGCCGGCCCAGCATCCGCTGGGCGACGTGCCGGAAGTGCTGCGTTCGGGCAACCATGCGGCCATCGCCCGCTGGCGGCGGCAGCAGTCGCTGCTGCGCACCTGGCAGCGGCGCCCGGAACTGCTGGACGAAAGCCGGCTGGGCAAGGCGGACCGCGCGCTGCTGGACCAGGCCCGGCAAGGCCGGGATGCAGGCGATACCCCCTAGCACCATGGCCCGGTATTGGGCTATCATTGCGAATTACCATCGGCCGGACCGGTCGATGCGCGCCACACATAACAAACGTGCAGCACAGTCCGGTGACTGCATGAGCCCGAGTTGTCGAACGACACGCCCACCCGAACCTAGAATCGGTGTAACCCAATGAGCAAGCTGAACAAGTCCATCGTCGCGGAATTCGA
>Ga0160444_100729_pt1 | contig 10162 bp, 7 predicted proteins | sample HID1972K_E1MG_FD_108232 | JGI IMG/M metagenome (GOLD analysis project Ga0160444, IMG submission 108232) | Enriched pill bug-associated microbial communities from UW Madison campus, WI, USA - HID1972K_E1 MG | ecosystem: Host-associated > Arthropoda: Insects > Digestive system > Unclassified ... | reverse complement strand
TACCCATTTTCGGATTCCAGTAACGGGTTTGGTGACCGAAGTGCACACCGGCCTTCAGCATATCGCGCATATTGACTTGGGACATGATAGTTCCTTAATAAGTCGGGTTTGGCCTCCACGTATCCCAATGACCAACCAGTGGCATAAAGCCAAAAGCACCCAGGTCATCGTGTCGACACGTGTGTGGATTTAAGCTTCTCGGGGTATCCCCGGAAAGCGGCGCATTTTATACCACAGGGTGCGCAGAAACGGAACACGAAATCTGTATTCGCACCAAGGACATGGGCGCAGCCCCCTTGGAATCGGCTTCAGGGGCACCATTGTATAGAGAGAAGCGATGCACGCAGGCGCTGAATTGCGCCGCGCGTCTGTTAGAATCGCGTTTTTCAGGGTCGCAAAACGAACACTTGCCACCCCATTCGTACCAGCAAGCGCCGCCGAGCGCAGAGAGAGCCTGTATGACCGTCAACCTCAAAACTCCCGAGGACATCGCTGGCATGCGTGTCGCCGGCAAACTGGCCGCCGATGTGCTGGAAATGATTGCCGAACACGTAAAACCGGGCATCACCACCGATGAGCTGAACCAGATCTGCCACGACTACATCGTCAACGTGCAGCAGGCCATCCCTGCCCCGCTGAATTACAAGGGCTACCCGAAGTCGATCTGCACCTCGATCAACCACGTGGTCTGCCACGGCATTCCGAACGACAAGCCGCTGAAAAACGGCGACACCCTGAACATCGATGTAACCGTAATCAAGGACGGCTACCACGGCGACACCAGCCGCATGTTCCACGTCGGCGAAGTACCGGTCTGGGCCGAGCGCCTGTCACAGATCACTCAGGAATGCATGTACAAGGCGATCGAAATCGTCAAACCCGGCTGCCGCCTCGGCGACATCGGCGAAGTGATCCAGAAGCACGCTGAAAAGAACGGCTTCTCGGTGGTTCGCGAGTTCTGTGGGCATGGCATCGGCAAGGTTTTCCACGAAGAGCCGCAGATTCTGCACTACGGTCGCGCCGGCACCGGCATGGAACTGAAGGCCGGCATGACCTTCACCATCGAGCCGATGATCAACCAGGGCAAGGCCGACACCAAAGTATTGGGTGACGGCTGGACCGCAATCACCAAGGACCGCAAGCTGTCGGCGCAGTGGGAACATACCCTGCTGGTCACCGACACCGGCTACGAGATCTTCACCCTGCGCGCTGACGATACCATCCCGCGCATCTCGGCCTGATCCACACACCGCTCCCAGCCTTATAAAAGGAAAGCCAATCGATGCCGCAGGTGGATCCCGAACTCTTCGACCGCGGCCAGTTCCAGGCTGAACTGGCCCTGAAAGCGAGTCCTATCGCGGCGTTCAAGAAGGCGATCCGCCAGGCTCGCGAGGTACTCGACACGCGTTTTCGCAATGGCCGCGACATTCGCCGCCTGATCGAAGACCGCGCCTGGTTCGTCGACAACATCCTGCAAAAGGCCTGGGACCAGTTCAACTGGAGCGAAGACGCCGACATCGCGCTGGTCGCGGTCGGCGGCTATGGTCGCGGCGAGCTGCACCCTTATTCCGATATCGATCTGCTGATTCTGCTGGACAGCGCCGATCACGAAGTCTTTCGCGACTCCATCGAGCGTTTTCTGACGCTGCTGTGGGACATTGGCCTGGAAGTCGGTCAGAGCGTGCGCTCGGTCGATGAATGCGCCGAAGAAGCCCGCGCCGATCTGACCGTGGTTACCAACCTGATGGAAAGCCGCACCATTTGCGGCCCCGAGCGCCTGCGCCAGCGCATGCTCGATGTCACCAGCACCGCCCACATGTGGCCGGCCAAGGAGTTTTTCCTGGCCAAGCGCGCCGAGCAAAAAGCCCGCCACCACAAATACAACGACACTGAATACAACCTGGAACCCAACGTCAAAGGCTCGCCCGGCGGACTGCGGGATATTCAGACGATTCTCTGGGTTGCGCGTCGCCAATACGGCACGCTCAACTTGCGCGCCCTCGCCGGTGAAGGCTTCTTGGTCGAGAGCGAAAACGCCCTGCTCGCCTCCTCCCAGGAATTTCTCTGGAAAGTGCGCTATGCGCTGCACATGCTGGCAGGTCGCTCGGAAGACCGCTTGCTGTTCGATCATCAGCGCACCATTGCCGGTTTGCTCGGTTTTGAAGGTGACGACGCGAAACAAGCGGTCGAAAACTTCATGCAGCAATACTTTCGCGTGGTGATGAGCATCGCCCAGCTCAGCGACCTGATCATTCAGCATTTCGAGGAAGTCATCCTCGCGCCGGAAGACGAAGCCCCGCCACAGCCGATCAACTCGCGCTTCCAGCTGCACGATGGCTACATCGAAGCGCGAAACGACAATGTGTTCTGCCGCACACCGTTCGCCATGCTCGAAATCTTCGTGCTGATGGCCCAGCAGCCGGAAATCAAAGGTGTGCGCGCCGATACCATTCGCCTGCTGCGCGAGAACCGTCATCTGATCGACGACACTTTCCGCAACGATATTCGCAACACCAGCCTGTTCATCGAGCTGTTCAAGTGCAAGATCGGCATCCATCGCAACCTGCGCCGGATGAACCGTTACGGCATTCTCGGGCGTTATCTGCCGGAGTTCGGCTTTATCGTCGGGCAGATGCAGCACGACCTGTTCCACATTTATACCGTCGATGCGCACACGCTGAACCTGATCAAGCACCTGCGCAAATTGCAGTACACGCAAGTGTCGGAAAAATTTCCGTTGGCCGCCAAACTCATGGCCAAACTGCCCAAACCCGAACTGATCTACATGGCCGGTCTGTACCACGACATCGGCAAGGGTCGACACGGCGACCACTCGGAGATCGGCGCGGTCGATGCCGAGGCGTTCTGCCAGCGCCATCAGTTGCCGGTGTGGGACAGTCGCCTGATCGTCTGGCTGGTGCAGAACCACTTGGTGATGTCGACCACCGCCCAGCGCAAGGACTTGTCCGACCCGCAGGTGATCCACGACTTTGCCCTGGCGGTCGGCGATGAAACCCGTCTCGACTACCTCTACGTGCTGACCGTGGCCGACATCAACGCGACCAACCCGACGCTGTGGAACTCGTGGCGCGCCAGCCTGTTGCGTCAGCTCTACACCGAAACCAAACGCGCCCTGCGTCGTGGTCTGGAAAACCCGGTGGATCGCGAAGAGCAGATCCGCCAGACCCAAAGCGCGGCCCTGGATATTCTGGTGCGAGGCGGCACCGATCCGGACGACGTCGAGCAGTTATGGGCGCAGTTGGGTGATGACTATTTCCTGCGCCACACCGCTGGCGATGTGGCCTGGCACAGCGACGCGATCCTGCAGCAGCCCGTCGATGGCGGGCCGCTGGTACTGATCAAGGAAACCACTCAGCGCGAGTTCGAGGGCGGCACGCAGATCTTCATTTATGCACCGGATCAGCATGACTTCTTCGCCGTGACCGTGGCCGCGATGGATCAGCTCAACCTGAACATTCACGACGCCCGGGTCATCACGTCGAGCAGCCAGTTCACCCTCGACACCTACATCGTGCTCGACAACGAAGGCGAATCCATCGGCGACAACCCGGCGCGGGTCAAGCAGATCCGCGAAGGCCTGACCGAAGCCCTGCGCAACCCGGATGACTACCCGACGATCATTCAGCGCCGGGTGCCGCGCCAGCTCAAGCATTTCGCCTTTGCGCCGCAAGTGACGATCCACAACGACGCGCAACGCCCGGTGACGGTGCTGGAATTGACCGCACCTGATCGCCCGGGACTGCTGGCGCGGATCGGCGGGATATTCCTTGAGTTCGACCTGTCGCTGCAGAACGCCAAGATTGCGACCCTGGGCGAGCGAGTGGAAGACGTGTTCTTCATCACCGACGCGCACAATCAGCCGCTGTCCGACCCGCTGCTGTGCAGCCGCTTGCAGGATGCGATCGTTGAGCAGTTGAGCGTCAATCAGGAACCCGATATCAAGCTTTCGCGTATCAGTATTTGAATTGAAGTAACCATTACTCCTGTGGGAAGGAAGACTCCGATACCAGCCTGTTCAACAAACCCCTTGTAGGAGTGAGCCTGCTCGCGATAGCGGTTCATCAGCTGCATAGATATTGAATGAGCCTTCCTCATCGCGAGCAGACTCACTCCTACAGGTTTTGTGGATGGCGGGTATTGAGGCAATCCCTCCCACATTCAACGAGGCCCCCATGAACAACGCTCTGAACCAGCTCCAGCCTTACCCGTTCGAAAAGCTCCGCGCCCTGCTCGGCACCGTGACCCCGAACCCGGACAAACGCCCGATCGCCCTGTCGATCGGCGAGCCGAAACATCGCTCGCCGAGCTTTGTCGCCGAAGCGCTGGCGAACAACCTGGATCAGATGGCGGTCTACCCGACCACTCTCGGCATCCCGGCCCTGCGCGAAGCAATCGCCGGCTGGTGCGAGCGTCGCTTTGGCGTGCCAAGCGGCTGGATCGATCCGGCGCGTAACGTACTGCCGGTCAACGGCACCCGCGAAGCGCTGTTCGCCTTCACCCAGACCGTAGTCAATCGCGGTGATGACGCTCTGGTAGTCAGCCCAAACCCGTTCTATCAGATCTACGAAGGTGCGGCGTTCCTCGCCGGGGCCAAACCGCACTATCTGCCGTGCCTTGACGAGAACGGCTTCAACCCGGATTTCGATGCGGTGTCGCCAGACATCTGGAAGCGCTGCCAGATCCTTTTCCTGTGCTCGCCAGGCAACCCGACCGGCGCGCTGATCCCGGTCGATGTATTAAAGAAACTGATCGCCCTGGCTGACGAATACGACTTCGTGATCGCCGCCGACGAGTGCTACAGCGAACTGTATTTCGAAGAACAGACCCCGCCGCCGGGCCTGCTGACGGCCTGCGTTGAGTTGGGCCGCAAGGATTTCAAACGCTGCGTGGTGTTCCATAGCCTGTCCAAACGCTCCAACCTGCCGGGCCTGCGTTCCGGTTTCGTTGCCGGCGACGCCGATATCCTCAAGGGCTTCCTGCTGTATCGCACCTACCATGGCTGCGCGATGCCGGTACAAACCCAATTGGCCTCTGTTGCCGCCTGGAACGATGAAGTCCACGTTCGCGCCAACCGCGCGCTGTACCGCGAGAAATTCGACGCCGTGCTGGCAATCCTCAGTCCGGTGATGGACGTCCAGCGTCCGGATGGCAGCTTCTACCTGTGGCCGAACGTGCAGGATGACGATGCTGCGTTCTGCCGCGATCTGTTCGAACAGGAACACGTGACCGTAGTCCCGGGTTCTTACCTGTCCCGCGATGTCGATGGGGTCAACCCGGGCGCAGGTCGCGTGCGCATGGCGCTGGTTGCGCCGCTGGCAGAATGTGTCGAGGCTGCGGAACGTATTCGCGACTTCATCAAGCGTCGCTAACAAGCGTTTATATATTTCCGCACGACGCAATGTCGTGCGGAAACAAACACTACGCAACACATCAACTCTTCTTTCATCTTCCTATCTCCCCCATCGATACTTACTCTGTCCGCTCAAGCTGAACCTGGTTGTTTAAATATCAAATCCCATTAATAAACCAAACAGCAAATCATCAACTACGGAAAGTAATTCATGGATGATATAAAAGATTGTCTTGTTAAAGCACCGCAAGACATTAATGTGTCCTACCAAGCGGCCATCAACGAGAACTCCGCCAATCGCGGTACGTCCGGCGGTCGTCAGAAAAGAGCCGCGATCAAGCACCGCAAACTCTGGGCACCCGGCCGAACCCTGCGCGTTCGCGTGCTAGCGGGTGACGCAGCCTACAAGCAAGCCATCCGCGCGGCGGCAGCAACATGGACAGCGTTTATCAATCTGAACTTCGACTTTGTTGATGAAGGCGATGCCGAGATTCGCATATCCGATAACAACGGCGACTACTGGTCGCTGATCGGTACTGACGCATTGACCCAAGATGATCAAAGCGAAGCAACCATGAATCTTTCGCCTGATCACAACTTGTCGCCCAAGTTCTTCATGGCCAATGCCTTGCATGAGTTTGGTCACGTACTGGGTGCCGAACATGAACATCTGCACCCACAAATGACCATTCCCTGGGACAAGCAAGCCGTCTACGAGCACTTTGGCGCAGAAGATGATGATCTGGCTCGCAGCAACATCGACGAGCGCTATTTCAATCTTCTCGATGCCAGTGAAGTCGACAACTCGACTTACGACCCGAAGTCCATCATGCACTACGCCATCCGCCAGAGCTGGACACAGGGTGACTTCCAGATTCAGCTGAATCTGCAGCTCAGCGACAAAGACAAGGCTTTCATGGCCGCCGCTTATCCACACCCCGATGCCTGACAGGACGTCAGGCTTCATCAAAACCACCTACCTCATGCATTACTTAAAAAGGACTTCAAGAATGCCAGACTGCAAAATCTGCACGACACTGCCGCCGAAAAGCCAAAGTCTTTCCTATCAGGCCGCGCTTGCCGAGAACCCTGCCAACGTCAGCAGGCAGGGTATTTCCTTACTGGGCGTGGCCCTTGATGGAAAGGTATGGAAAGCGTTCAGGACGCTTAGCGTCACGTTTCTCGACAACCTGACGAACGAAGAGCAAATGCAGTATCGGGAAGTCATTCGGGAATGGGGTAACCATATCAACCTGGATATCGTGTTCACGAGCGAGCGCGATGCCGACATTCGCATCAAGACCAAAACCAGTGACAACAGCTCTGCCGTTGGCACAGACGCACTCACCGTCGATGTGCAGAATCCAACGATGTACATTGCCGAAAAGCCAGGCAGCAGCAGATTCAGAACGGTATTACTGCACGAGTTCGGCCACGCCCTGGGCTTCGAACACGAGCATTTGCACCCGTACGCCAACATCCCCTGGAACAAGCAAAAGGTTTACGACCACTTCACTCGACTCGGCATGAGCAGAGCCGCCATTGACGAAAACTTCTTCACCAAGATCAATCAAAAGATGTCTGTGACCGCTTATGATCAAAAGTCGATCATGCACTATCCGATAGAAAAAACCTTCACCGACGGAGTATTTGAGGTCACTGAAAACACCGAACTAAGTAGATTGGATATACACATGGCGCGAACCGTTTATCCCCGATAAAACCCGCAATCCGATCAACACCCATGCGGGACTACTTCAACGTTCCCAGATTGGCCTCACTCAAATCAAGCTCACCTAATACCTCGCGCAATACGTCATCACCGATCTGGTGATGACGGCTGAGGCTGTAGAGTTCCAGACGTTGCGCGCGCAGTGCCTTGAGGCGTAAACGACGCTCGAGCAGATCCATCTGAAACGCCAGGGCCTGTGCTTCGGCCGAGTCGTTGAAGACATCGAGCTGATGGCGGTACTCGGACATGATCCGCGCCTTGAGTTCTGCCGCGAGTGCGGCCTGCGCTGCATCCTGCGGGCCGACCTCCTCGGTTTCCAGCGCATGAATCGCTGCCTCGGCGGTCTTGCGCCAGGCGTCGCGCACTTCCTGGCGCCGCTTGTCGTCCGGGCTTTTCTCAATGCCGCGCAAAAGCAACGGCAAGGCGATGCAGGCGCAGATCAGCGACAGCAGAATCACCCCGGCAGCGATGAAGATCAGCAGATCACGCTCGGGAAACGCCTCCGCGCCCATCAACATCGGCACCGACATCACACCCGCCAGCGTCACCGCACCGCGCACGCCGCCGACCGTCAACAGCCAGCAGGAGCGCGCTGTCGGCACCTGAGTCAGCTCGTTCTTGCCACGCAAACGCCGCAGCAGCACCGACAAGCGCCAGATGCTCTGTACCCAGATGAACCGCAGCAGGACCAATGCAAGAAAGATCGCCACCACGTCGAGACAGCGATAGAACAGGGTCGGCCATAACGTCGGTTCGTGACTGACCACCGCTTTGATGATGTCCGGCAATTGCAGGCCCAGCAGCAGAAAGATCAATCCGTTGAAAGCAAATTCCAGAAGCGACCAGACACTGCGGTTGAGTAGGCGGGTGCTCGTCTGCCGTGGCAGCAGATCGAGCCAGCTCTGCATCATCCCCGCCGCCACCGCCGAAAGGATACCCGAGGCACCCAGTCGCTCGGCCAGTACATACGCGGCGAACGGCAGCAGCAACATGAACACCACGTGGGTGGCCGGATCGTCCCAGCCCCGGGCAATCATCCACGCGCGCAAGCGCCCGACCAGCCAGCTCAGTGCCACGCCGACTGCCAGCCCGCCGACTGCCACCAGCACAAACGTCAGGCTGGCATTGGCCAACGAGAACGCTCCGGTGATCGCCGCGGCCAGCGCGAATTTGAACGTTACCAGGCCCGAGGCGTCGTTCATCAACGCTTCGCCCTGCAAGATATGCATGAGCGGCGTCGGCAAGCGATTCTGTGAAATCGCCGAGACCGCCACCGCGTCGGTCGGCGACAGCACAGCGGCGAGTGCGAAGGCCACCGCCAGCGGAATGCTCGGCATCAACCAATGAATGAAGTAGCCGGCACCGACCACGGTGAACAGCACCAGACCCACCGCCAGCGTCAGGATCGGCCCGCGCAAATGCCAGAATTCACGTTTGGGCATACGCCAGCCATCGGAAAACAGCAACGGTGGCAGGAACAGAAACAGGAACAATTCGGGATCAAGGGCCACATGCAGACCGAGGGTCGGCCAGGCGAGCAAAGCGCCGGCGGCGATCTGCACCAGTGGCAGTGGCAACGGGATGACCCGTCCGACCAGACGCGAGACGCTGACCAGCATCAGCAGGATCAGGACGGTGTAAGCAGTTTGCATAAAGCGCGAATCTCAGGCAGTCGACAGCGTTGAACTGCCATATTAGCCGTTTAGCATGCGTCTGACCCTTGCACCTATGTCGCAGCTGCTGGAACGCAGTCCCCTTGTGGGAGCGAGCTTGCTCGCGAATGCGGTGCGTCATTCAACAGAGATATTGCCTGACACGGCCCCTTCGCGAGCAGGCTCGCTCCCACAGGTTTTGCAGCGTTACAACAACCGTGGCCGACGAAACCGTTTGGTCATGGCATAATCCGACACCATTTTTCTCCAGCACCTGTAAAGGGGGCAATTCCTTGACCGTTTCAAGTAAAACGTTGCACCTTTTCGGCATCAAAGCCTGCGACACCATGAAAAAGGCGCGCACCTGGCTTGATGAGCACGCTGTCAGCTACGACTTTCACGATTACAAAACCGCCGGCATCGACCGTGAACACCTGACCCAATGGTGTGACGAGCATGGCTGGCAAACGGTGTTGAACCGCGCAGGCACGACCTTTCGCAAACTCGACGACGAACGCAAAGCCGATCTCGACCAATCGAAAGCCATCGAACTGATGCTCGCTCAACCCTCGATGATCAAGCGCCCGGTGCTCGATCTCGGTGACCGAACCCTGATTGGCTTCAAGCCAGATATCTACGCGGCCGCTCTGAAGTAAGCAGCCCGTCACTCTTTGTAGAGGTGTATTTACATGTCCAATTCCCTGTTCAGCATCGCCTTTGGTGTCGGCACTCAGAACCGTCAAGGCGCGTGGCTGGAAGTGTTCTACGCACAGCCACTGCTCAACCCATCGGCCGAGCTGGTCGCGGCGGTTGCGCCGATCCTCGGTTACACCGAAGGCAACCAGGCCATCACCTTCACCACCGCTCAGGCTGCGCAACTGGCCGAAGCCGTGAAAGGCATCGATGCCGTGCAAGGCAAGCTGCTGACCCGTCTGGCTGAAAGCCACAAGCCGCTGGTCGCCACCCTGCTGGCCGAAGACGCACAGCTGACCTCGACACCTGAGGCCTACCTCAAGCTGCACCTGCTGTCGCACCGTCTGGTCAAGCCACACGGCGTGAGCCTGGCCGGGATCTTTCCGCTGCTGCCGAACGTCGCGTGGACCAGCCAAGGCGCCATCGACCTGAGCGAACTGGCGGAAATGCAACTGGAAGCCCGTCTGCGTGGCGAGCTGCTGGAAGTGTTCTCGGTGGACAAATTCCCGAAAATGACCGACTACGTGGTTCCGGCCGGCGTGCGTATCGCTGACGCCGCGCGTCTGCGTCTGGGCGCTTACGTCGGTGAAGGCACCACCGTGATGCACGAAGGTTTCATCAACTTCAACGCCGGCACCGAAGGCCCGGGCATGATCGAAGGCCGCGTATCGGCTGGCGTGTTCGTCGGCAAGGGTTCGGACCTGGGCGGCGGTT
>Ga0160444_100717_pt1 | contig 10381 bp, 5 predicted proteins | sample HID1972K_E1MG_FD_108232 | JGI IMG/M metagenome (GOLD analysis project Ga0160444, IMG submission 108232) | Enriched pill bug-associated microbial communities from UW Madison campus, WI, USA - HID1972K_E1 MG | ecosystem: Host-associated > Arthropoda: Insects > Digestive system > Unclassified ... | reverse complement strand
GTCCTGCGGCGCGAGATAGCGCCCGAACCAGTCGAGATAGCGCTGATAGCGGTCGGTCTCGAAGCCGATCCGGGTGATGCGATGGTTCTGACCGGGATAGACGATCAGCCGCGTCGGCACATCGAGTGCGCGCAGCGCCTGGTACATCTGCTCCGAACCGATGATCGGCACGTTGTGGTCCTGGTCGCCACCAAGGAACAGCGTCGGGGTCTTGATGCGGTCCGCGCGCAGGAACGGATACGACACCGCGATCCACGCATCGAGGTTCTCCCACGGCGCACCGAACTGGCTCTCGTAGAGATGGATGTACTGGTTGTGCCCGTACAGCGCGAGGTTGTTGGCGCTGCCTGCGCCGCTGACCGCCGCGCGGAAGCGCGTGTCGCTGGCGATGACGAAATTGGTCAGCAGGCCGCCGTAGCTCCAGCCGCCGAGACCGATGCGCTTGGGGTCGGCGATGCCTGCGGCGACGAGATGATCGGCGGCGGCGAGAATGTCCTGCGCGTCGAGCTGGCCCCAGGCCGCGGCGATCTGCTGGCCAAAGGCGATACCGCGTCCAGAACTGCCGCGGTAGTTGACGTTGAGCACCGCGTAGCCGTGCGCGGCGAACAGCTGGCGCTCGAAGCGGAAGCCGTGCGCGTCCTGCGCGTTCGGGCCACCGTGGATCCACAGGATCGTCGGCAGCGTTCCTTCGCCCGCGCGATGTCCCGGCGGAAGAGTCAGCAGCGCATGCACGCGGGTGCCGTCGGCGCTGTCGAACTCGATCCGTCGCGCGCTCTGCAGCGTCAGCGTAGCCGCGGCCGCGCGGTTGTGATCGCTGACGCGGCGCAGGCGACGGCCATCGAGCACGTGCACTTCCTGCGGCGTGGTGTCACCGGTCGCGACCACGGCGAGCCGGCCGGCGGCGTTCTGGGTCAGTGCGCTCAAGCTGTGATGGCCTGGCGTCAGCACGCGCACCGCGCCGCCGGCCACGGGCACTTCGGCCAGCGTCTGGTCACGATCATCGGCGACGAGGAAACGCAGATGGCGACCATCGGCACTGAACACCGCGGCGGACACACCGCGATCGAAGTCCGCGGTCAGCGCGCGCACGTCGCCGCCCGGGGCCGGAACCACGGCGAGTGTGTTCTGGCTGTGGAAGGCGAGCTTCTGTTCGCTGCCCAGACCGAATGCGATCAGCCGACTGTCCGGGCTCCAGGCGATGAAGCCGCCTTCGATGCGCGTGGTCGAGGTGAGCTGGCGCGGGGTGCTGCCGGGCTGCGCATCGGCGACGAAGATATCGTCGTTGCGGCTGCGGTCCCAGGTCGCGTCGTGGTTGCTGACGTAGGCGATCGAACGCCCGTCGGGCGACCAGGCCGGTTTCGACTCCTCATGGTCACCGCCTGCGATCAGCGGCTGCACCTCGCCACTGGCGACGTCGTAGAGATGCAGGCGGCTGCGTTGGGTCTGGTCGAGATAGCCCTCCCCGTCGCGCTTGAACACGTAGCGCTCGATGGCGATCGGCCGGTCGCGGCCGGCAGCATCGGTGGGCTCGGGCGCGCGATAGACCAGCGCCAGACGCTGGCCGTCCGACGACCAGGCGTGTTCGGTGATGCGGCCCGGCAGGCGCGTCAACTGGCGCGGTTCGGGCGCGTGGATGTCATGTACGAACAGCTGCGCGGATGTATCGCCCTGCGCGGTCGGACGCAGGTAGGACACCGCGCGACTGTCGGGACGCCAGCGCGGCTGCCGTTCGCTGGCGCCGGTGAAGGTCAGCTGGCGGCGGTCCGAACCGTCCCAGCGCACCAGCCACAGATCGACATTGCGCCGGTCGGTGGTGAAGTCGGGCGTGGCGACCGTATAGACCAGCCACTCGCCATCGGGCGAGACCTGCGGCTCGCCGACCTCGACGAAGCGCGCGTGATCCGCAGCATCGATCGACGGCGCCGCCCACACGGCGGTGGGCAGCGCGACGGCCGCAAGGATCAGTACCGCCGACAGGATCGGCTGCAGGACAGGTCGCATCGGATTCCCCTGGTAGACACGCGGCCGGTGTGCCGGGGCGCGGGTTGCATGCAGTGCGGTGGACGACGATCCGTCTCCCGCACGCATGCGGGAGACATCACGTCGCGGATTCGATCAACGGAAGCGGTAGTCGATGCCGAGGTTGATGAACTGCCCGCGCAGGTTGTATTGCGAGGCGCTGTAGGTGCTGGCCGGGTCGAACGGCGGATCCTTGTCGGTGAGGTTCTGCACCGACAGCGAGACCACGGTGCGCTCGAATCCGGAATAGCCCACGTGCAGGTCGAGCTGGTGATAAGGCTTGACGTGATCGAGCAGACCCGGCGCGCTGGCCGCGGTGGCGACTTCCTGGTCGTAGCTGTGGGTGTAGAAGGCGTTGAGCGTGGTGCTCCAGTCACCGCGCTTCCACCCTAGCGAGGTCACGCCCTTCCACTTCGGCAGCACGCCGAGACGGTTGTTGCCCGCACCGTTGAATGCGGGTGCACCGGCAATCAGCGGTTCGCTGTAGTCGAGCAGATGGCTCCAGTTGGTCGAGGCGGTGAAATCGCCGACGGACGTGCGGATGCGGTGGCTCAGTTCGATGTCGACACCCGACACCTCGCGCTCGCCCTGGTTGGCGTACTGGTTGGTGATGATCTGGATCTGGCCCTGCGCATCTCGCAGCACGCGGCCGGGAAACAGGTCTTCGTTGTTGACGATGAACTGCGCGCTGTCGGGATTGATCAGGTTTTCCTGCTCGATGCGGAACCAGTCCGCGCCGATGGTGGTGTCCGCGCTCGGCGACCAGATCACCCCGACGTTGAAGTTGCGCGAGCGTTCTGGATCGAGATCCGGATTGCCGGTACGCACACTGGTGATGCCGCGGCTGCCGCCGGGGTTGAAGGGGTCGCGCGGATCGATCACCGATCCGTAGCTGACCGTCTGGCCGTCCGCGATTTCCGGCAACGCCGGCGCGCGGAAGCCGCGCGAGAACGACGCCCGCGCGAGCAGCGACTGGGTGGGCTGCCAGCGCACGCCGAACTTCGGCGAGAACGCGTTGCCGAAATCGTCGTAGTGATCGGCGCGGCCTGCGAGCTGCAGTTCGACGGTCTCGTGCACCGGCACGCTGAACTCGCTGTAGATCGCGCCCACGTCGCGGCTGCCGTTGACGATGTTGATCGCCGGACGCAGTTCCGCGCCCGACAGCACCTGCGGCGTGGTGCGCGCATCCATGGTTTCGCGACGCAGTTCGACGCCGGTTGCGAAGCCCACCGCACCTGCCGGCAGGTCGAACAGGAACGTGGATGCCTTGAAGTTGGCCGAGTGCAGGCGATAGAAACCGGGGCGACGCGTCTGCAGGCGCAGGTCTTCCAGACGCTCGGGCGTACTGACCGGATCGAGGAAGTCGTAGCTCTCGTCGGCGAGGATTTCCTCGAACGCGTAGCGGTCGATGAAGTTGTCGACGTACTCGCGCTGGCGGCTCTGCGAGGTTTCGATCGCTGCTTCCCAGTCCCAGTCGCCCGCCTGCCCGCGTACGCCGCCGAGCGCGCGGTAGAACACCTGCTTGTTCCACTTCAGGCGCGGGCCGATGTCGAAGAAGTTGTACTGGAAGGGCAGCGGCGCGTTGGTCGGATTGTTCGGATGGCCGACCGGCAGCACGCTGGGCACATCGACCAGCGTGCCGGTGGCCGGGTCCCATGCGCGCAGGCCCGGACCGACCGCCAGCGGCGCGCTGAAGATCTGGTCGGTGTAGTTGTCGCTGTAGAGTAGATCGCCGAACGCCTCGGTGTTGTCGCCGAGCCTGATCGTCGCGCTCAGCGAGGCCTGGTAGCGCTTGGCGCTGGGCTGCAGCGTGCTGTAGTCGCGCGGGTTGAAGGCGCAGGTGTCGCCGGGCACGGTGCTGCCGAAGTCGGAATACGGACGCAGCTGTGTGCCGTCCGGGCAGGGGTCGAACGGCGTCGGCCGGCTCGGGTTGTTCAACCAGGCGCCCGCGTTCGTGGTCCACGCCAGGCGGCCACCCGGACGGTCGCGGAAATCGCCATCGCGGGTGTAACGACGCTCGCTGGCATCCAGGCGCGAGCGGTGCAGCACGTCGAGACCGAACAGGACGTTCCAGCCGTCGGTGTCGAGATCGCCGAAGCCGGCCAGCACGTTGCCCTTGTACTCGTCGAAGCCACCCTGCGTGGCCGCGCCGTAGTCGGCACCGAACTCGATGCCTTCGAAATTGCGCCGCAGGATGATGTTGACCACGCCGGCGATGGCGTCGGAGCCGTACACCGCGGATGCGCCGTCCTTGAGCACTTCGACACGGTCGACGGCGCTGATCGGCAACGCGTTGAGATCGACGAAGGTGTCCTGCGTGCCCTGGGCGAAGCCGAAGTTCGCCACGCGGTAGCCATTGACGAGGATCAGCGTGTTCTTCGGGCTTAGGCCACGCAATGCGATGTTCGCCGTGCCCGACGAAAAGCTGCCGGTGGACTGCTCGTCGGCGCTGTTGCCGGTGTTGACCGGTAACGCGCGGATGAACTCGGCGAGCGTCGACTTGCCACTGGTCTCGATGGTCTCGCGGGTGATCACCTGCACCGGATTCGGGCCTTCGACCTGCGCGCGGCGGATGTTGGAACCGGTCACCACCACCGAGTCGAGCGTGCGCGTACCGCCGTCGCGCGAGGTAGCGGCAGCGTCGACTGCGATGGCGGCATCGGTCGTGTCATCCGCCACATCGATCGCATGCGCGGACGGCGCGAGCGCCAGGCAGGCGGTGGCGAGCGCGGACAGGTGGAGGGTTCGTGTGTGCGTCATGGGGAACCTTGAACGTGGGAGAGAAAAACGATGACCGCGCAGGCAGCGGCCGGCCGCGCCGGTCGGGCGCAGAGTTCATTGGAAAAATGGGAGCGGCGCTGCGTGTGGCGCGGAGGTGTGGCCAGCGATGGCCGGTGTCTACGCGGGTCGCGACGACGTCGCGCGTGCGACGCAGCGGCGGTGCAGCGTCAGCGGCTCAGCGCGGACAGCATCGACACCCGGCATCTGCGCGGTCGGCACCCGTGACGTGGATCCGGCGGTGCGTGGCGGAGAAGCTACGGGGCGTGGAGATGTGCATGTGATGTGTCGTGCGTCTGAACAGGCGTCACGAAACTTAACCGGCGATGGACGCATCCGTTAACGATATTTCCGCACACGGACAGTCCATGACGGCCTGTCGGTGCCCCGGTGCGCAATGCTGGCGGCGATCCGTCTGCGGCACGGATCTGGTGATCTGCGGAACGCACCGGAATCGCGGTGCCCGATCGTGACGACGACGTTGCACCGAATCGTGGCGCGGTCGATGCAGCGGAAAGCCGGCGGCTCAGGCGTCGTCGAGCAACTGCGTGAGCGCCCAGGTGTCGAGGAAGGCGGTCACCCGCACGATGCGGCCATCGGCCAGTTCGAGATGCCAGGCGTAGTGGTTGCGATACGTGCCGCCATCGCGCGCGGTGGCGGTGCCCTGCCACAGCACGACGACGTGGGCGCCGTCGGCGACGATGCGCGTCACCTGCGGCACGATCGGCGTCGCGAGTTGCGCGGTGATCGGCGCGACGGCTTCGTCGAGGAACACCTGCTTCGATCGGTACGTGCCCGAGACCGGACTGTCGCCGGCGACGGTCCAGACGACATCGTCGGCAAGCAGGTCGAACACACTGCCCTGCCCGGTGCGCCAGGCCTCGAACGCGGCGCGGATCTGCGCGGCGTTGTCGTGCGCCGTGGCGTGCGTCGGCGCATCGCCGGCCTGTGCGGACAGCGCCGGCACGGCGAGTCCCATCGCGATGGCGAGGCCGGCGAGCCTGCAGCAACGCGGCATTGTGCGGGCGGCCATCAGTAGGGGCTCGCGACGGGACGCACGATCAGCTCGCTGACATCCACATCGGCGGGCTGGGTCATCGCGAATGCGATCGCGCGGGCGATGGCGTCGGGCTCGATGGTGATGCGGCGGAAATCACGCATGCCTTCGGCGGACGCCGCGTGGGTGATGGTGTCGGCAAGTTCGGAGCTCGTGGTACCGGGGCTCACCACGGTCACGCGCAACGTGGTGGTTTCCTGCCGCAGGCCTTCGGAGATCGCCCACACTGCGTACTTGGTGGCGCAGTAGACGGCCGACGTGGGGAAGACCTGGTGCGCGCCGATCGAGGCGACGTTGATGACGTGGCCGGCGCCCTGCCGTTCCATCGCCGGGAGCACCGCGGCGATGCCGTGCAGAACGCCGCGGATGTTGACGTCGATCATGCGGTCCCATTCGTCGCGCTTGCGCGCCGACAAGGGCGACAGCGGCATGACGCCGGCGTTGTTGACGAGGGCGTCGATGCGGCCGTGCGCGGCGAGCGCGTGATCGGCAAAGGCCTGCACGTCGTCCGCCGACACCACATCGAGCGCGAGCGCTTCGGCGCGGCCGCCGGCGGCGGTAATGTCGGACACCAGTGCATCGAGACGATCCACCCTGCGTGCACCGAGCACGACGGTGGCGCCGCGGGCGGCGAGTTCGCGCGCGGTGGCGGCGCCGATGCCGCTGCTGGCGCCGGTGATCAGCACGATGCGGCTGGCGAGGTCCTGCTGCATGGGAAAGCTCCTGCGTTGGGCGTCGTGGCCCGGTGCGGATACGGTAGAAGGCGCCCGGTGTCGCGAGAATCCCTCCATCACTGGATGCTGTGGTTAGACTGGCTAACCAATGGATCTCGACCTCAACCTGCTGCGCGTGTTCGTCGCGGTCGCCGAAGGCGACAACTTCCGCGCCGCCGCCGATCGCCTCGGCGTGACCCGCTCCGCCGTCAGCCAGGGCATGCGCAAGCTGGAAGACCGGCTGGGCGTGGCGCTGGTGACGCGCTCGACCCGCAGCGTGCGGCTGACCGAGGCCGGACATCGGCTGCATCAACGACTGGCGCAGCCGCTGGCGCAGATCGGCACCGCGCTCGACGACGCACTCGATGACGGCCCGCCACGTGGCCTGCTGCGTGTCGCGGTGACCTCGATCGCGGAGCGCTTCCTCGCCGGTCCGCTGGTCGCGCGCTTCGCGCAGGCCTATCCGCAAATCACGCTCGACGTGACCGTGACCGACGACGAGTCGGACATCGTCGCCGAAGGTTTCGATGCCGGCGTGCGGCTGGGCGAGGTGATCGAGCAGGACATGATCGCGGTGCCGCTGACCGGACCGGTGCGCCAGGTCGTCGTGGCGACACCCGGCTATCTGGCCGAACACGGCACGCCGACGCATCCCCGCGAACTGGTCGCGCACCGCTGCATCGGCTGGCGACCCGCACCGGGCGTGGCGCCATACCGCTGGGAGTTCGCACAGGACGGGCAGGATTTCGACGTCGCCGTGCAGCCGCAGGTCACGACCAACGACATGCTGCTGATGGTGCGCACCGCGCTCGCCGGCGGCGGCCTGACGATCGGCATCGAGGAGACCTTCGCGCCGTGGATCACACGCGGCGAACTGGTGACCGTGCTGGACGACTACCTGCCGCCGTTCCCCGGCTTCTTTCTCTACTACCCCGCCCGCCGCAACCTGCCGCCGAAACTGCGCGCACTGATCGAACACGTGCGCGGGTTCCGCGATGCGGGCTGATCCGATGTCGTCCTGAATCCGTGCGGTCCCAACATCTCTCCCTCCGGGAGAGATCGACGCGCAACGCGCGTCGAGTGAGGGTCCGTCACTTCAGCGTGAAACCAGCAGCCCCGTTGCCTCATCTCGAAGCGCCAAATACGTTGTCGCTCCTGTGCTGCAGCCCATGCGCAGGGGAGCGCGTCATTCTTCCGACCGCACCCGACGCTGGCAGGCGGGCCAATCCGAGGTGCGCCGCATCCGTTCGCCATCGTGCGGGGCGAGGCTGCAATCAGATCGGTGCGGGTCGGCCATCAACGAACCGCTCGATCCACTCCACCGCGGTCGCGCATCCGTCTTCCGACTGCATCAAGGCACCCAGCGCCGCAGCGCGTGCGCGGGTATCAGGGCGCCCGGCAAATGCGATCGCGGCACGCAGGCCGGATGCCGAAGGTCGCCGGCCCGACAGCACCCGATCTGCAATGCCCAGCGCACGCAGGCGGCCCGCCCAGAACGCCTGGTCGCCCGCGAACGGCAGGATCACCGAGGGAATCCCGGCCCGGCACGCCGAATGTGTGGTGCCCGAGCCACCGTGGTGGATCGCCAGCGCGCAGCGCGGCAGCAGCCAGTCGTGCGGCACGCTGCCGATGACGCGGATGTTCGCTGGCAGGCCGCTGGTGTCGATACCGCTCCAGCCGGGATTGAACAGCACGCGGCGCTCGCCCAGCGCCTCGATCAACACCTGCCGCACGCGCGACGCATCGAAGCCACTCATGCTGCCGAAGCCGACGTACACGGGCGGCGGCCCGGCCTCGATCCACTCCTCGAGCTCATCCGGCGGCGTCAGGTCCTGCGGTGGTGCCGTCCATTGGCCACAGGCGAGGGTGTTGTCCGGCCAGTCGTCGACGCCGGGCAGCAGCGCCGGCGACACCCCATAGAGCACCGGATGCGTGGTCCACACGGCGCGGCGCGGCGGCAGGCCGATCGCGACGCGGCCCCGGTTGGTGGTCGCGCGGAACGTGCGCCAGACCATGTGGTTCACGAAGACATGCGAACTGCGGTTGAGCACGCGCGGCAGCCGCAGTGGCAGCAGTGGCGACGCGAACGCGGCCGTGGGACTGATCGGGATCATCATCGCGCCGATTGCCGGCTTGCCCAGCGCCTCGGCGACCGACAGGCCGACGAAGGCGGTGAGCCCGGACACGATCACCGCATCGCAGCCGGCGCCGAGCGTCATCGCCTGCTGCATCCATTCGGGCGTCCGCGCCTCGACGATGCGGATCAGCGCACGTTCGATCTGGCGCATCGACCGCATCCGCGACAGCGTGCCGCGGATGTCGCCGGCCAGTGCGGTGGCCGGCACGCCGAGCGCGTGCGCGGAGTCCAGCGTGTCGGCGTCGCCGAGCATGTTCACCGTGTGCCCGGCGCGCATCAGCGCATGGCCGAGCGCGGCCAGCGGTCGCGCGTCGCCCTCGGTGCCGTAGGTGATGATCAGCAGGCGCATGGCGATCACGGTACGCGAGCGCGCGGGAACGTCACGTGGTCTTCAGCAGCTGCACGCGGAAGCGGCGGCCCTTGATCTTGCCCTCGCGCAGGTGGTTGACCGCCTGCTGCGCCTTGCCGCGCGCGATGGCGACGTAGCTGCGCGTGGCGAAGACATCGATCTTGCCGATCGCGTCCTTGTGCAGGCCGGCCTCGCCGGTCAGCGCGCCGACGATGTCGCCCGGCCGCAGCTTGTCGGTGCGGCCGGCATCGATGCGCAGCGTGACCATCGGCGCGGCCGGCACGTCACTGCCCTTGCCGCTGAGCGGCAACAGCTTCTCCCAGCGCAGCGGTGCGCCGAACTGTCCTTCGACGAGCGCGGTGCGTGGCAGTTCGCGCGGCGTGACCAGGCTCAGCGCCAGGCCCGAGCGACCCGCACGGCCGGTGCGGCCGATGCGGTGCACATAGGTGTCGGCATCGTGCGGCAGTTCGTAGTTCACCACCGCGCCGATGTCCTCGACGTCGAGCCCGCGCGCGGCCACATCACTGGCCACCAGCACATTGCAGCTGCGGTTGGCGAAGCGCACCAGCACCTCGTCGCGGTCGCGCTGTTCCATGTCGCCATGCAGCGCGAGCGCATCGAAACCGTAGTGGGCGAGCGAACCGGCGACTTCGTTGACGTCGGCGCGGGTGTTGCAGAACACCACCGCCGATTCCGGGCGATGGCGCAGCAGCAGCGCGGCCAGCTGCGGCGCGCGACGCGACGGTTCCACTTCGTGGAAGATCTGCTCGATCTTCGGCGCGGGCGCGTCCCCTTCGACACCGATCTGCACCGGCTCGCGCAGCATCGCAGTGCCGAGATCGCGGATTTCGTCCGGGAACGTCGCCGAGAACAGCAGGCCCTGCCGCGTCGGCGGCACGCGCTTGACGATGTCGCGGATCGAGTCCTCGAAGCCCATGTCGAGCATGCGGTCGGCTTCGTCGAGCACCAGCGTGCGCACGTGGCGCAGGTGCAGCGCCTTCTTCTTGGCCAGTTCCTGGATGCGGCCCGGCGTGCCGACGACGACATGCGGCGGATGCGTCAGCGAGGCCAGCTGCGGGCCGAGCGGAATGCCGCCGCACAGCAGCGAAACCTTCAGGTTCGGGATGCCGAGCGCGAGCCTGCGCAGCTGCTTGCCGACCTGGTCGGCGAGTTCGCGCGTGGGGCACAACACCAGCGCCTGGGTTTCGATGAGGCCGGTGTCGATCTTCTGCAGCAGGCCGAGCCCGAACGCCGCGGTCTTGCCGCTGCCGGTCGGCGCCTGGGCGATGACATCGCGGCCTTCGAGGATCGGCGGCAGCGATTCGGCC
>Ga0160444_100707_pt1 | contig 10552 bp, 9 predicted proteins | sample HID1972K_E1MG_FD_108232 | JGI IMG/M metagenome (GOLD analysis project Ga0160444, IMG submission 108232) | Enriched pill bug-associated microbial communities from UW Madison campus, WI, USA - HID1972K_E1 MG | ecosystem: Host-associated > Arthropoda: Insects > Digestive system > Unclassified ... | reverse complement strand
GGCCGGCGCAGCCAGGCCCGTTCGGGAGCACCCGCGGAACCGGCTCCGCCGGGCCGCAGGGGTGCGCCCCCTTGAGGGGGTGCAGAGCCACACGCAGTGGGCGAGGCTGGGGGTGGGCTTCATGTCAAAGCCAGGCGGGCGGCTCGATGCGCCGGTCCGAAACGTCCTGGAAGCCGAAGCCCGCGCCCTGCAGGGCCTCGTAGAGGCGATGCCGCCCCTTGAGGGCCTGGGCATCGCGCAGGCGCTCCAGCACCAGCGTGCTCCAGTCCGTCTGGGGCAGGCCCTCGCCGGCCTGGAAGCGGCGCAGCGCGGCGTCGTAGCCGCCGGTTTCTTCATCGGCATCGGCGGGCGCGCGGTATTGCTCCAGGTGCAGCACCGACGACAGCGGCAGCCGCGGCTTGACCGCGGCGGGGCGTGCCGGGTCGGGCCGGCCGACGACGAGGCCGAAGACGGGGAAGACGTGCGCCGGCGTGCCCAGCACCTCGGCCACCTGCTCCGGCTGGTTGCGCAGCGCGCCGAGGTAGACCGTGCCCAGGCCCAGCGATGCGGCGGCGGTGACCGCGTTCTGCGCCGCCAGCGCCGCATCGATCACCGCCATCAGGAAGGTGTCGAGGTAGTCCAGCCCTTGCGCATCGCGTCCGCTGCGCTGCGCGATGCGCCGGATGCGCGACAGGTCCGCCAGCCAGGCCAGCACCAGCGGCGCGGTGGCCAGGTGCTGCTGCGGCCCGGTCAGCGCGGCCAGCCGTTCGCGCCGCGCCTGCGACTGCACGGCGATCACGCTCCAGGTCTGCAGGTTGGAGGAACTGGGCGCGGACTGCGCGGCGGCCACCAGCGTCTCGAGCGCGTGCGCCGGCAGCGCGTCGGGCAGGAAGCTGCGCACCGAGCGGTGCGACAGCAGCGTCTCCAGCACCGGGTTCAGGTCGATGTCGAAGGCGGTGTCGGCGCTGCCGTAGCGCGCCTGGAGGAGTTCGGTGGAGCGGGTCATGGATCGTCCTCGTGCGTTCGTTCAGCGCCAGTCGTGCGACGGTTTGTGCCACAGGTCGACGCCGCCGTCGACGGCGTGGCGGTCGATCTCCGCCAGCTCCTCGGCGCTGAAGTCCAGGCGCTGCAGCGCGGCCACGTTCTCCACGATCTGCTCGGGCCGGCTGGCGCCGATCAGTGCGGAGCTCACGCGCGGATCGCGCAGCGTCCATGCCAGCGCGAGCTGCGCCAGGCTCTGGCCGCGCCGCCGTGCGATCTCGCGCAGGGCGCGGGCGCGCGCCAGGTTGGCTTCGCAGAGGTGCTCCGGCCGCAGCGAGCCGCCGCCGGCGCGGTTCACCCGCGCGTCGGCGGGCGCGCCGTCCAGGTACTTGTCGGTCAGCAGGCCCTGCGCCAGCGGCGTGAAGGCGATCACGCCGGCACCCAGCTCGGCGGTGGCGTCCAGCAGATCCTTCTCGATCCAGCGGTTGAAGAGGTTGTAGGACGGCTGGTGGATCAGCAGCGGCACCTTCCATTCCGCCAGCAGCGCAGCGATCTCGCGCGTCTTGCCCGCGGAGTACGAGGAGATGCCCACGTACAACGCCTTGCCCTGGCGCACCGCCTGCGCCAGGGCCGCGGCGGTTTCCTCCAGCGGCGTGTCGGCGTCGAAGCGGTGCGAGTAGAAGATGTCCACGTAGTCCAGGCCCAGGCGCGCGAGGCTCTGGTCCAGGCTGGCCAGCACGTACTTGCGCGAGCCGCCGCCCTGGCCGTAGGGGCCGGGCCACATGTCCCAGCCGGCCTTGGTGGAGATGACCAGCTCGTCGCGGTAGGGCTTGAAGTCCTCGCGCAGCAGGCGGCCGAAGTTGGTCTCGGCGCTGCCGTAGGGCGGGCCGTAGTTGTTGGCCAGGTCGAAGTGGTTGATGCCCAGGTCGAAGGCGGTGCGCAGCAGCGCGCGCTGGGCGGCGATCGGCGTCGTGTCGCCGAAGTTGTGCCACAGGCCCAGCGAGAGCGCCGGCAATTGCAGGCCGCTGCGGCCCACGCGGCGATAGGGCAGGCGTTCGTAGCGTTCAGGGGCGGCTTGGTAGGTCATGGATGCGGAGTCTGCAGCAAAGTGGATGGACGGGTGGGCGCGGGTTCATTGCAGGTGGCAGGCGACCCAGTGGCGGTCGCTCGCGGGGCGCAGCACCGGCGCTTCCTCGCGGCAGCGCGCCTGCGCCAGCGGGCAGCGCGTGTGGAAGCGGCAGCCTGCCGGCGGGTTCAGGGGGTTCGGCGGATCGCCCTGGAGCAGGACGCGCTGCCGCCGCACGGTCGACGGACGCGTGGCGGGCGCCGCCGACACCAGCGCCTGCGTGTAGGGATGCAGCGGCGCGCGCCACACGCTGTCGCGCGCGCCATGCTCCACCACCTGGCCCAGGTACATCACGGCGATGCGGTCCGACATGTGGCGCACGATCGACAGGTCGTGCGAGATGAACAGGTAGGCCACGCCGAATTCCTCGCGCAGCCCCAGCAGCAGGTTCAGCACCTGCGCGCGCACCGACACGTCCAGCGCCGACACGGCCTCGTCGCAGACGATCAGCTCGGGGCGCAGCATCAGCGCCCGCGCGATGCCGATGCGCTGGCGCTGGCCGCCGGAGAACTCGTGCGGGTAGCGCTGCGCCATCTCGGGACGCAGGCCCACGCGCGCCAGCGCCCAGGCCACGCGCTCGCGCTGCTCGGCCTCGCCGCCGCCCTGGCGCTGCACGATCAGCGGCTCGCGCAGCGCGCGTCCCACCGTCAGGCGCGGGTTGAGCGAGGCATACGGATCCTGGAACACCATCTGCAGCCGCGCGCGCAGGCTGCGCAGCGCGCTGCCGCCGAGGTGGGTGAGGTCCTGGCCGTCGAACTCCAGCCGGCCCGCGGTGAGCGGCGTCAGGCGCAGCGCGACGCGCGCCACGGTGGACTTGCCGCAGCCGCTTTCGCCGACCAGCCCGAGCGTCTCGCCGCGCTCCACCTGCAGCGCGACCCCGTCGAGCGCGTGCACGGTGCCGCCGGAGGCGGGGTAGTGCTTCACGGCGTCGTGCAGCCGCAGCAGCGGCGTCGGTGCGATGCTCATGCCGCCTCGCCCAGCAGTTCCAGCGGCGTGCGGCGCCCGGCGCCCAGCGGGAAGTGGCAGGCCACCCGGTGCGGCCCCGGCTGCGACAGCGCGGGCCGCAGTTCGTGGCAGGCGGCCTGGGCCCGGCCGCAGCGCGGCGCGAAGGCGCAGCCGGGCGGCATGTGCAGCAGCGAGGGCACGGTGCCGGCGATCTCGGGCAGGCGCGTGCCGGGGCGCAGGTGCTCGATCGCCAGCGAGGCGAGCAGCCCTTCGGTGTAGGGGTGGGAGGGCGCATCGAACAGCGTGCGCACCGGCGCCTGCTCGACCACGCGGCCGGCATACATCACCGCCGCGCGGTCCGCCACCTCGGCGACCACGCCCAGGTCGTGCGTGATCAGCAGCAGGCCCATGCCGCGCTCGGCCTGCAGGGTGCGCAGCAGGTCCAGGATCTGCGCCTGCGTGGTCACGTCCAGCGCGGTGGTGGGCTCGTCGGCGATCAGCAGGTCGGGCTCGCAGGCCAGCGCGATCGCGATCACCGCGCGCTGGCGCATGCCGCCCGAGAGCTGGTGCGGATGGTCGTGCACGCGCTGCGCCGGCGAGGGGATGCCGACCTGCGCGAGCAGGTCCACCGCCCGCGCCCAGGCTTCGCGGCGCCCGGCCGGGCGGTGCAGGCGGATCGCCTCGGCGATCTGCCAGCCGATGCTCAGCACCGGGTTCAGTGCCGACAGCGGCTCCTGGAAGATCATCGAGATGCGGTTGCCGCGCAGCGCGCGCATGGCGGCTTCGGGCAGGGTGGTCAGCTCGGTGCCGTCGAAGCGGATGCTGCCGCCGGTGATGGCCCCCTGGCCGCGCGGCAGCAGCCGCAGGACCGAGTAGGCGGTGACGGACTTGCCGCTGCCGCTCTCGCCCACCAGCGCCACCGTCTCGCCGCGCGCCACGCTCAGGTCCACGCTGTCCACCGCCCGCACGGTGCCGGCGCGGGTGTGGAAGGAGGTCTGCAGGCCGCGGATGTCGAGCAGGGGCATCGCGCTATCTCCTGCGCAGGTGCGGGTTGAGAGCGTCGTTCAGCCCCTCGCCCAGCAGGCTGAAGCCCAGCACGGTGACGATGATCGCCACCCCCGGCAGGCCGCAGATGTACCAGGCGTCCACCACCTGCTCGCGGCCGATGCCGATGATGGTGCCCCAGCTCATCACGTTGGGATCGCCCAGGCCGAGGAAGGCCAGCGCGGCCTCGGTCTGGATCGCGTGGGCGATCGACAGGGTGGACACCACCACCACCGGCGGCAGCGCGTTGGGCAGGATCTGCGTGAGGATCAGCCGCGCGTGGCCCATGCCGATGGTGCGCCCGGCCAGCACGAACTCGCGCTCGCGCAGCTGCAGGAACTCCGAGCGCACCAGCCGCGCCGTGGGCGGCCAGGAGACGATGCCGATGGCGAACACCGCCGTGGCCACCGAGGGCTTGAAGATCGCCACCAGCACCACGGCCAGCACGAAGTTCGGCACGGTCTGGAACAGCTCGATCACGCGCAGCAGCACCGCGTCCACCCAGCCGCGGTAGTAGCCCGCCAGCGCGCCGATGGTGACGCCGACGAAGGCCGAGATCAGCGTGCTGACCAGCCCGATCAGCAGCGACACGCCCGCGCCCGACACCAGGCCGGTGGCCAGGTCGCGGCCCATGAAGTCGGTGCCCAGCGGGTGCGCGGGATCCTCGCCGGGCCACAGCATGGGCGGGCCCCCCATCTCCCACGGGTCGCCCGGAAACCAGAGGCGCCCGAGCGTGGCCACCGCCACCACCGCCAGCAACAGCAGCAGGCCCAGCACCGCGGCGCGGCTGGCCAGCACGAGGCGGCCGAATTCGAGGGCGCGCGCGGCGGTGCGGCGCAGTGCGCTGTCCGGCCCTGCCTGCGCGATGCCGGTCTCGTTCCACACACGGCTCATGCCGAACCTCCGCCGGCGAGTTGCACGCGCGGGTCGAGCCAGGCGTAGAGCAGGTCCACCAGCACGTTGATCAGCGTGACCAGGATCGAGCTGAGCAGCAGGATGCCCAGCAGCAGGTTGAAGTCGCGCGCCATCACGGCCTCGAAGGCCAGGCGCCCGATGCCCGGCCAGTTGAAGACCGATTCCACCAGCACCGCGCCGCTGAGCAGCGAGGCCACCTGGTAGCCGACCATGGTGACCAGCGGCAGCAGCGCGTTGCGCAGCGCGTGCGCGAGGGTGATGCGCAGCTCGCCCGCCCCCTTGGCGCGCGCGGTGCGGATGAAGTCCGCGCCGTACAGCTCGAGCATGGCGGTGCGCACCAGCTTGGTGTAGACCGCCAGGTAGAAGGTGGACAGCGTGAGCGCCGGCAGCAGGGCGTGCCGGGCCACGTCCCACGCCAGTGCCAGGCCGGTGTGGCTGGCGCCCAGGTCGACCATGCCGCCCGAGGGCAGCCAGCCCAGGCGGGCGGAGAACAGCACGATGGCCATGAGCCCGAGCCAGAAGGTCGGCATGGCGTAGGTGACCAGCACGAACACCGACAGCACGTCGTCCAGCCAGCTGCGCACCCGGATGGCCGACAGGACCCCCAGCAGCACGCCCAGCGCCAGCGCGAACACGATGGCCGCGCCCATCAGCAGCAGCGTGGCCGGCATGCGCGCCACGATCAGGTCGAACACCGGCATGTTCTGGCGAAACGAGTAGCCCAGGTCCAGCGTGGCCACGTTCAGCAGGTACTGCCTGAACTGCACCCACAGGGGCTGGTCGAGGCCGAAGCTCGCGCGCAGCTGCGCCATGTACTCGGGCGTGGCCGCGCCGGCCTCGCCGGCGAGCACGTCGACGATGTCCCCCGGCGCCGCCTGCAGGATCACGAAGTTCAGCAGCGCGATGCCGAACACCACCGGCACCACCTGCAGCAGCCGGCGCCGGAGAAAGCCGATCAGCGGCGATGCCATGGCGGCCGGCGCGTCAGCCCTTCGATTCCAGCCAGGCATCGGCATAGGAGGCGAACAGGCCGTCGCCCTGCAGCGCATGCTTGCGCAGCCGCGCCGTGGAGACCGTGACCCAGGTCTGCTCGATCAGCTCGATCAGCGGCACGTCCTCCTGCACGATCTGCTGCCACTGCTTGATGAGGGCCTTGCGCCTGGCTTCGTCGGGCTCGGCGGCGGCGGCCTCCATCACCTTGTCCAGCTCGGGGTTGGAGTAGCCCGAGCCGTTGGTCCACGGCGCGCCCTTGATGATGTTCTTGGTCCAGTACAGCCGCTGCACGCCCAGCGTCGGGTCGGGCAGGCGGTGCAGGCTGGAGGTCATCAGGTCGTAGTCCTGGTCGGTGAAGATGCGGCGCAGGTAGGTGGCGGTGTCGCCGGTGCGCAGGTCCAGCTCCACGCCCACGCGCGCCAGCGACTGCTTGAGGAACTCGGCCGAGCGCGGGCCGATCGGGCCGCCGAAGCCGTCGTAGTCCAGCGTCACCTTCAGCCGCTTGCCGTCCGCGCCCTTCTTGAAGCCGGCCTCCTCCAGCAGCGCCTCGGCGCGCTTGGGGTCGTAGGGGTACTTGCGCACCTCGTCGCTGTAGTAGTTGACCACCGACGAGGGCACCGGCCCGGTCGCGGTCTTGCCATAGTTGAGGAACACCACCTTCAGCAGCGCGTTCTTGTCGATCGCGTGCGCGAAGGCCTGGCGCACGCGCCTGTCCTGGAAGTGGGGCCTGCGCACGTTGAACTGCAGCAGGAAGATGGTGGAGAGGTAGCGCCCGTCGTCCAGGTTGATGGTGTACCTGTTCTTGTCGGTGAAGCGGTTCAGGTTGGTGAGCGGGACGATCGAGCCCAGCGCCACGTCGATCTCGCCGGCCTCGATGGCCACGGTGCGCGCGGCCGCGTCGGGGATGAACTTGATCAGCAGGCCGTCCAGGTAGGGCTGCGCCTCGCCCTGCGGGCCGCGGCCCCAGTAGTTCGGGTTGCGCTCCAGGCGGATGTGGCTGCCGCGCACCCATTCCTTGAACACGAAGGGCCCGGTGCCGACGGGCGCGTTGTTGGCCGGGTTCTTCAGCACGTCCGTGCCCTCGTAGATGTGCCTGGGCAGGATCTGCGCGCCGTAGGTGTTGATGTAGTTGAGCACGTAGGGCGCGGGCGAGGACAGGCGGATGACCACCGTGAGCGGGTCGGGCGTCTCGACCTTCTCCACGTTGGCGAAGGCGGCGCGGCCGAAGGGGTGCAGCTTCTTCCACACCTCCTCCAGCGTCCAGGCCACGTCGGCCGAGCCGAAGGGCTTGCCGTCGTGCCACTGCACGTTCGGGCGCAGCTTGAAGGTGAGCGTCTTGCCGTCCGGCGCGGCCTGCCACGACTCGGCCAGCGCCGGCACGGGCTTGAGGTCCAGGTCGTAGCTCACCAGCCCCTCCAGCACCTTGCTGGACACCATGCCCACGTTCATCGTGGTCAGGTTGGCGGACGTGAGCTGCGTGGGCTCGGGCGCGATCGCCACGTTCAGCACGCCGCCGCGCACCGGCGTGCGGCCGACGGTCTGGGCGTAGGCGATGGGCGCCAGCGGGATGCCCAGCGAGAACAGGGCACCGAGCGAGGAAGAGGAGGTCAGCAGTTGGCGGCGTTTCATGGGGGACCTTGTGCAAGAAGAAAACAGGACGGGAAGCGCGGGCTCAGGGGCCGGGCGCCAGCCAGGCGTCGGCCAGCGAGGCATACAGGCCGTCGCCCTGCGGCGTGGCCTTGTGGAAGCGCGTGCTGGAGACGGTGGTCCAGTCGATCTCGATCAGGTCGAGGATGGGCACCTCCTCCTGCACGAAGGCCTGCCACTGCTCGATCAGCGCGCGGCGCCGGGCGGGGTCGGCCTCGGTGGCCGCGGCCTCCATGAGCGTGTCCAGTTCCGGGTTGGCGTAGCCCGAGCCGTTGCTCCACGGCACGCCCTTGACGATGTTCCTGCTCCAGTACCAGCGCTGCACGCCCAGCGTGGGGTCGGGCAGGTTGTGCAGGCTGGTCAGGAAGAGGTCGAAGTCGGCGTCGCCGAACACCCGCTTGAGGTAGACGCCCGCGTCCGACACGCGCAGCTCCACGTCGATGCCCACCCGGCCGAGGTACTGCTTGAAGAACTCCGCCGTGCGCGTGGCCTCCAGCGAGCCGGCGCCCAGGTCCAGCGTGAGCTTCAGGCGCCGGCCGCCCTCCTTGCGCGGGAAGCCCGCCGCATCCAGCAGGGCCTCGGCCTGCTTCGGGTCGTGGCGGTACTGGCGCCCCTTGGCGCTGTGAAAGGCCGGCACGGTGGAAGGGATGGGGCTGGTCGCCACGCGGCCGATGTTGCGGTACACCACGCGCAGCAGCGCTTCGCGGTCCAGCGCGTACAGCAGGGCCTGCCGCACGCGCTTGTCGGCCAGGTGGGGCCGGCGCGTGTTGACCTGGATGAGCGTGATCGAGGCCAGGTAGTTGCCGTCGGTGGTGTTGATGCGGTATTTCTTCGGGTCGGAGAACTGGCTCAGGTTGGAGATCGGGATGTTCGATGCCAGGGCCACCTGCACCTCGCCGCTGGCCAGCGCCACGCTGCGCGCCGCCGCCTCGGGGATGAACTTGAAGATCACGCCGTCCAGGTAGGGCAGGCCGGGCTTCCAGTAGTCGGGATTGCGCTCCAGCGCGATGTGGCTGCCGCGCACCCATTCCTTGAAGCGGAAGGGCCCGGTGCCGATGGGCGCGTTGTTGGCCGGGTTCTTCTGCAGGTCGGTGCCTTCGTAGAGGTGCTTGGGCACCACCTGCGCGCCGTACACGTTGAGAAAGCTCAGCAGGTAGGGCGTGGGCCGCGAGAAGCGCAGCACCGCGGTGTGCGCGTCGGGCGTGTCCACGCCCGTGACCGATGCGTAGGCCAGCCGGCCGCCCGGATGGAATTTCTGCCAGATGTGGCGCAGCGAGAAGGCCACGTCGGCCGAGCTGAAGTCGCGCCCGTCGTGCCACTTCACGCCGCGGCGCAGGTTGAGCGTGAGCGACAGGCCGTCGGGCGCGAAGGCCCACGACTGCGCCAGCTCCGGCTGCGGGCGCAGTTGCTCGTCGAACCAGACCAGGCCTTCGCTGATCTTGCCCGCGACCATCGTGGTCTGCATGGTGGTGAGGAAAGCGGCCGAGATGGTCTGCGGCTCGGGCGCCAGCGAGATCACCAGCGTGCCGCCGCGGTGGGGCGCGGCGGGCGGCTGCTGCGCGGCCGCCCACGGGGCGGCCAACGGCCAGGTGCCCAGGGCGAGGCTGCTTTGCAGCAGGCGGCGTCTGCTTGGCGAATCGATCATGGAAATGCTCTTTCAGGGATGGGAAGGCCACGCCGGGGGCGCCGCCGCGCGGTGCCGCGCCGGGTGCGTCGGGCCGCTGTCGGCAGTCAGTCCAGCACGTCCGGCTCGGCGCGCACGAGGCCGGCGTACAGCGCCTCGAAGGCGTAGTGCGCGCCGCCGGGGCGGCCCACCTGGCTGTGGGTGAGCGTGGCCATCTCGTGGGGAATCGGCTGCGGCGTGCCGGCGGCCTCGGCCAGCAGCTGGGTGCGGCAGGCGTTGTCCAGCGCGATGTACCACCAGGCGGCGGCCTGCACCGAGGGGCCCGCGGTGAGGATGCCGTGGTTCTTCAGGATCACGGCCTTCTTCGGGCCCAGGGCCCGGGCGATGCGAAAGCCCTCGTCGGTGTCGAGCACCACGCCGCGGAAATCGTCGAACAGCGCGTGGTCCTCGTAGAAGGCGCAGGCGTCCTGCGTCAGCGGGTCGAGCGTGCGGCCCAGCGCGGACCAGGCCTTGCCGTAGGTCGAATGGGTGTGGGCGGCCGCCACGACGTCCGGCCGCGCCTCGTGCAGCGCGGCGTGGATGGCGAAGGCCGCGCGGTTGAGCGGCTGGTCGCCCACCACGATCTCGCCGGCCGCGTTCACCAGCAGCAGGTCGGACACGCGGATGCGCGAGAAATGCACGCCGAAGGGGTTGACCCAGAAGTGGTCGTGCAGCTCCGGGTCGCGTGCCGTGATGTGGCCGGCCAGCCCCTGGTCGTAGCCGTGCCGGGCGAACAGCCGGAAGGCGACGGCCAGGCGCTGCTTGCGATGCAGGCGTTCATCTTCCGCGCTGGCGGGCGGCGCGGCTTCGTCGAACCAGTCGCGGCGCACCGGGACGCGGTTGCGCACCTTCTCGATGCTGGGCGGATAGTCGGGAAGGGCGAACGAAGGCGGTGGGGCCAGTACGGCAGACATGCGGCAGGAGTCCTGGTGGGCGCCGGGGCGCCCGGATGACGGGAAGGAAGGACTGTGTCACCGGCGCTGCTGCCCGTGAACGAACGAAGACGCATGTCGATATGCGCGATGCGAGGGAGAGCGGTTTCTCGATTTTTCCGCCAGGGCGCTGGCGTCCGGGGCGTGTGCCGAGGGCACCGGGTAGTCCCCTCCGCGAATGTCCCCCGGCCTGCGGCCTCCTCCTTTATTTCGCTGCGGGGGCTACCCGGTGCCCTCGGCACGGGACACGTCGCGTTGTGCGGGCCGATCAGGCGCAGCGCCGATGGATCACGTCGATGGCGTGCCCTGCGCAGCGAAATAAAGGAG
>Ga0160444_100703_pt1 | contig 10640 bp, 8 predicted proteins | sample HID1972K_E1MG_FD_108232 | JGI IMG/M metagenome (GOLD analysis project Ga0160444, IMG submission 108232) | Enriched pill bug-associated microbial communities from UW Madison campus, WI, USA - HID1972K_E1 MG | ecosystem: Host-associated > Arthropoda: Insects > Digestive system > Unclassified ... | reverse complement strand
TGAAGAAAACAGTCTGTGGTTTGATTTACCGACATTTTGCGAGATTCATCTGCTGGATGCAGGAGTGCGGCAGGAAAACATCGCCTGTCTGGCACACTGTACCTACTGTACGCCCGACAGCTTAGGGTCGTATCGCCGACGCACTCACGTTCCGGCAACGAAAACCCAGCAGGTATCATGGATTGTGCGGGATTAACGCGAAGGCCGACAGGATGTTCTGTAGATGGAGGAAAGCGCTACAGCGGCGTAACATCACACTGTAGCGCGATAAACGTGAAAGAATGCCGATTATGCAGGAGCAGGGAAGAATGCCGGTCAGTCCACCATCTCAACGGTTCAGCGAAATTCCCCTGATTTTCAGTACTGCGATCAGGACACTAACTGAGTAATGACACCGAACTCATTAAAAATTGACCATTCCTGCTGAATAATACCGTCCTGAATACGATACTGGCTAATTCCTATTAAGCGAACCTCTTTACCTGTTGGTTTACCGTAGATGCCATTACCCAAATGTGTACCTTGCGCACTCCAGCGGACGGAAACTAAATACCCACTTTGATCATTCCCCATCCAGTAAACATCATCGACAGAGAATGTCAGGTCAGGGAACATGGAGAGCAGGGACAGGATCCAGGATTTATAATTGCCCAGGCCCTGATACACACGTTCTGTCGGTCCCTGATAGGCAATATTAGGTGAGCAGAAGTCAGTCAGTGAACGCAGCATTCTGCGGTTCCAGACGTTCTGATAAAACGCATTAATAAAGGCGCGGATGTCCAGTTTGTTGCTCTGTGGTAGCGGCAGCAGCGCTGGTTTACCCTGACCGGGGACACGGAATGGCTCACTTGCACCAAAATCGCGTGCCAGCGGGTTTTCCCCGTGTTTAGTCATCATATCGCGGGCAACATCAAACACATTTAATCCAAGCTGCTGAATAAGGCTTGCGGTGTTGTGCATGACATGTTCGTAGAATATTTCGTTTTCCAGCATCACGCAGTTGGCGATACACATGAAACGAACCGGTTTGTTGGTTGGGGCACCGAATTCACTAAATCCGGTGTTGGTGCCCATGATGTAGCTGCGGTGTGACGAGTGGAAACCCACATTTTCATCACCGGCCCAGATAACTTCATCACCCAGGATTCGGATATCCGGATAAGCATTCAGTGTCCGCGCGGTACCGGCAACAACCCGGTCACGTCCCACATGCAATCCCACATCATCCCACACATTACAGTCATGACTGTAGGTATCATAGATATAGCCAATATCGCCTTCTTCCCAGATGCGATGGGTGATACGGATGATGTAATCAATAATATTGACATATTCTTTGTCGAACCCACGCATCGGGTGGTGATGCAGATGAGAGGGGGTTTGTGCCAAAAATTTGTCTGTTCCGCCACGTTTATAGCTGTCCCAGGAAATGTTGAAATCGGACGGCATATGGTGATCATCGAGTTGCCTTGGCAAGCGATTCAATGAAGAAGGCACGATTTTCTTATCCTTTTGATTTTCATTACTATTGTCGACTCTTGCTTCAGTCAGGTTTTTACTGTCATTCACATCATTGACTATCTGTGGTTTGTTCATCATGCCCTCTTTACCTGGTTTCTGACATCGTTGATTAAGTATTTCAATCAGTTAGCTCGATCCCGTGCGTTGCTACGCCATAACCACACGGCTGTTTGGGTGTTGTCTTGGTGTTGCTTGTTACGTATCTATTACGTTAAGGGCAACATAAATCAACACAAATGTCACATTTATGATGATTTTGGTGATCTTCTTCACACTTAAACGTGTTCTCAGCGGGGCGTTGCTTCTTCTCGTTGGCTTTATGTTGTTTTTTTATGACTAAAATGTGATTTGTGTGTTGTTATTGGTTGTGTTTGGTGTGTATATTCGTTTCTATTGTGTTGTTTTGCTGTTTAGGTCAACAGCGGTAGCGTCTGATTAATGGGTAGGGATGAATGAGGGTAAAGACAAGGCGACCAGTATGAATAAAATCTGCTGAATCTTGATAATCAACCTAATCCGCTGAAGAGGCGGAATTTGTAATGAATCCGTTCTTATGAGCGTAATGACAACCAGGATGCGAATATGTTTAAACAATTATTCTCTCGCCGGGAAATATTCCTGTTCTTTATTATGAGTTTGCTATTTTTTATCTGTATTAATGGTTACGATGCCTTTCTTGCTTCCTATATGGTGCAACATGATATTCCACCTGAAATTATCGGCTTGATAATGGGAGCCACGGGACTGGCAACCGTACTGTTACGTTTCCCACTTAGTGTGGTATCCGGGACATTACATAACAGGAAAATATTTATACAATTGAGCCTTATTTTGCCGATGGTCATGTGGCCAATAGCCTATTTCCATACCAATGATATTACATTGTATATTGCCAAAACGTCGTCGGGCCTCGCCTCAGCTACGTGGGTGCTTTATAACATTATGTTTATCCGTTATTTCAGTAAGAATGAAGCACCCGCTGCGGTGGCATTGCTCGCACTGGCAAGTCCCGTTGGTGTATTTTTGGGAAATAGCCTGTGTGGGATCATTGTGCAGAATTTCCCGCCCAATTTAGGCTTCTGGATCCCGAGTGCTGCAGCGCTAGCGGCGTTGTTTATTTCACTGTTCTTACAAGAGCATGTCGAAACACCGGTAAAATCGACATTAAACGATTGTTTTAAAAGCGCCTGGGGGCAACTGACTGATCGTACCATTTGGTTTGTCGGGATCTTGTGCGCCATTGTTTTGCTGGTGCCGTTCGCCACTCGCGATACATTGACACCCATCTATATGCTGAAATTGGGCAATAAAGGGATGTTGATTGCGGTTCTGAGTAACCTGCATTTGTTGTTCTACGCACTGGCTGTTGCGTTATGTAGCGCCTTTTTTTATCCGCGATTAGGTTTAGTTAAAACCGCGGTCATTGGTTCGCTTTTACAGGCTATCGCTGCGTTAGGCATTCCACTGACGCAAAACTACCTCGTCATATCTGCTTTCCAGGCGTTAGCCGGTTTTTCGTTTGGTATGGCTTTCGCGGTGATGATGTCACTCAGCGTAGTTAACACGACATCTGAGGAGCAAACCGCACGTATGGGATTGTTTCAGACTATTTATGCGACAGGCATGTTTTGGGGACCGGTATTAATGGGGATTATGCTGAAATATTTCACCATGCAGGCAGGCTATATGTTGATCGCTGGGCTTTCATGCTTCGCCGCACTACTGACCGCAATGGCAGCTAAACTGGTTCAGCACAGAACCCCACGATGTCAACCGGGCATCGTTGTAGAAAAAAGCGTGTAGGCCAGACTGGCCGTGGTAAGGAACATCACGGCCAATTCGCACGAGCAGGTCACAATGCCTTATCGCTCGGTTTCTACTTCAGCGAATGTGACGTTTACATTGGCAGGAAATTTACTTTTCCGGTTCTGAGATCCATCGTTAGTGGTGAAGAGATAGTGGATTTTATCCCATCCGCAGACCAACGTTGTTGCGTGGTTTTGTAGTTTGTGGCCGTCGGCCAACACCACTGTGCGATTGCTGTTCTCAATCATCTGCCGGGCAATAGCTGCCTCATTAATATCCTGATCCATCATCCCGACGTCGGTATGTACCGCGCCAGCACCAATCACTGCATAGTCAACGAAGAAACGTTTGATGTTATCGAGGGCGATGGCACCGACACATTCAAATTTCGAACTGATGAATTCACCACCAATCAGAATCGTTTTAATGCTGCTATTTTCATGCAGGACATTGGCAATCAATGGTGAATTGGTGACGACGGTTAACTCGTTTATCTCAACCAGTTGACGAGTAAACTCAAGAGTCGTGCTGCCGAAATCGATAAAAAGCGAATCACCCGGTTTGAAGAGTTTAGCGGCATGACGGGCAATGGCTTTTTTTTCACTGGCGGCAAGCTTCGCACGTTCATTAAATTCCATTTCAAAACCAAACTGGCTGCTGACCGCGCCACCATGGATTTTCTTAATTAACCGTTGCTCTTCAAGTTTATTTAAATCGCGTCGTATCGTTTCCTGAGAGACCTGAAATATGTCTGAGAGCTCATTTACAAAAACTTGTCCATTATCTTTAAGTTTTTCCAGAATGATGGCTCTTCTCTCTAAAGAACTGACGACTTCTGTATTCATTGATGTTCCCTGATCGCTTTATTTTGATTGAAAATAGGGCGGTGAGAAATGCCCGACATATTTTTCAGCGTGTAATTATACACTATTAGCGTAAACGACCTTATCATTTTGTGTAACCCTCTGGCGACTGAAGCACTTTGCTGGCTACTAAAATGAGATCATGATCACAATACGTTGGGGATCCGTGACTTTAAATTGCCTTGCTGTGGCTTTTGTGTAACTTTCAACACTAAAGCCACATATAAGCAACATGCAAATCACACCTGCAAGTGAGACGATTATGCTAAATCAACGTTACGCCGCTATCGATCAAGGCACAACCGGAACACGGGTGGTGGTCTTTTCTGAAGACGGAAGACACCATTCACCGGCCAGTGTTGCTCACAAACAAATTACACCCAGCCCCGGATGGGTTGAACATGATCCCATGGAAATTTTGCGTAACATCCGTAATTGCCTGGGAAGTTGTAACGTAGTGGATGCTATCGGTCTGGGACACCAGGGCGAAAGCGTGGTCGCCTGGGATGCGCGCAGTGGCCTGCCATTATATAACGCTATTATCTGGCAAGATCAGCGTACCGAAAATGTGGTGCAGGCGCTCAAAAAGGAAGGCATAGAGGAAATGGTGAAGGCGCGCAGTGGACTGCCGCTGGATACCTATTTTTCGGCCACTAAATTAGGCTGGATCATGCGTAATGTCCCTGGCGCCGAATCACTCTCAAAACAGGGACGTTTACGCCTGGGCACAATGGATGCCTTCTTTTTGTTTCACTTATGCGGCGTGCACGCCACGGACTACAATTCCGCCTCCCGCACATCATTGTTTAATATCCACACCCTGCAATGGGATGAAGAACTTTGCCGTCTATTCGGGGTACCAGTCAACGCGTTACCAGAGGTAAAGGACAACGTAGGGCATTTTGGCAATGTTACGCTCGACGGCAACGTCATGCCGCTGACCGCCTGTATCGTCGACCAGTTTGCGGGAACCTACGGTCACGGCTGTCTAACAGCGGGCCAAATGAAAATCACCTTCGGTACCGGCGCTTTCCTGCAATCGATAGCTGGTCATGCCATCCCGGACCCTAAAGATTCCGGGTTGCTGCCAACCTTGTGTTGGAAAATGCCGGGCCAATCGCCGGTCTATGGGCTGGACGGTGGGGTTTACAACGCGGCTTCAGCCATCAACTGGGCACGTAAAATAGGCCTGTTCACGGACATTGAAGAATTCAGTGATTTTCCGGCGCAATCGGCTATTGCTCGTGGGCTGGCTTTTGTGCCTGCGCTATCTGGATTGGGCTGTCCTTACTGGGACCGCTCAGCTGCCGGTATGTGGGCCGGGCTGTCGCTTGAGACGGAGCGCAAAGACATGCTGCAGTCGATCCTTGAAGGCATTGCGGTCCGTTCGGCTGAAGTGGTTATTGCCATGGAAAAAGTCGGGCCAGTGGGAGAGTCTATCTCTGTCGATGGTGGATTGGCGAGCAATCAGTACTTTAAGCAATTCCTGGCAAATCTGTTGCAAAAAAACATCGTTACTCCGGGCAATAAAGAAATGACCGCCCAGGGCATCGCGATGTTGGCACGTAAGGGGCTTGGGATTGAGCGTGAGCTGAAAATCAACACCCAGTATGAAGTAATTAAACCTTCGGAAAATAACCTGGCACATCTGTTCCTGCGCTATCAGGACATTATTTCCCGCGCCCGTAATCTGCGTCAGGAATAAGAGGTTAGTGTATGTCAGAGATCGGTAACCTCATTATCTATATCATCATGGCGGGTACGCTGTTAGGCGCACTGGCTTCGGTTGCTCGCCCGGAAAGTGGCTTGGGACGTGAGTTCGTCAACGGTATCCATTCCATCGGCCCTGTTTTTCTCGCCCAGGCGGGAATAATGGCAGCGCTACCGCTATTGACGCATGTGATAATGCATACTGTCGGCCCCCTGTTTCAGTCGATGGGGTCGAACGCGGCCATTGCTGCGCTCTCGGTTATCGCGGTGGATATGGGCGGCTATCAGTTGGCAAATGCTCTCGCTGCGAATCGGGATATGTGGATAATCGCCATGCTGGTCGGATATACCTCTGGAGCCAGCATCGTGTACCTGATTCCTGTGGGTCTGATTATGCTCAAAAAATCCGACCATAAGTATCTGGCACTCGGGGCGATGGCCGGACTTATCAGTATTCCTTTTGGTGTACTGGCTTCCCTGATGGCAATTACTTTATATAACGTTCCGGTCCGGGAGATTATTTCGACCACCTCACCGGCAAACTATGCGTTAACTATTGATTTGATTTCAGCACTAAAATTGCTCGCGCCTTTGTTTGGTTTTTGCTTTTTCCTGGCGCTTGGCCTTAAATATCGACCCTTGATCATGGTGAGCGGTTTTTTGATTTTCGGCAAGATTATGGATGCCTTCATTAAGATAGTGCTGGCACTGTGTATCATCGAGCATTTCACCGGGTTGTTTACCCACCTGTGGGGTGGCTGGATATTCGATCCATTATTTGCTGATGAGAAAAGTGCATATCGTGCGATCGAGATGGCCGGGTACATTGGTATTATGTTGGCCGGGACATTTCCTGTTTGTTATCTCTTTCAGAAATACTGTCAGGGCATGATGCATTATATCGGGAAAAAACTGTTGTTGACCGATACCGGTGCTCTGGGATTAGTGATGGTGCTCGCCAATATTATTGCTGTTTATCATCTGTTCCCGTCAATGCGGGCCAGAGATAAAGTGCTTTGTATCGCCTTTGGTATCTGCGCGCAGGCTACTCTGGGAGACCATTTGGCTTTTACTGCTAATTTCCAGCCTTCACTGGTGATACCGGTTATGGCCGGTAAATTTACCGCCGGCCTATTAGCAATAGGGATAGCGATGATCATTTCCGTGCCAGCTGCTGAAGAACTGGAGGCAGAAACACTGGCTCCTGATATTGTTAATGACCTTACCGCATGATCTGATTTTATTTTCACCCCTGCTTATTTGGAGAAATACCGCAATGAGAAAAATATTTCTGGCTTGCCCTTATAGCCACACTGATGGTGTTGTCGTGAATGAACGCTTTAATACCTGTAATCAGGTCGCGGCAACAATTATTGAATCTGGCAATATTGTTTTCAGCCAGGTCAGCATGTCGCATCCCATAAACCAGGTGTTTCAGCATACGGAGAAAGGCGAGGTTGGCAAACGTTGGGCCCCCATAGATGCCTTCTTTATGTCGACAATGGACGAACTGATTATTATTGATTTGCCTGGCTGGGATCAGAGTGTGGGTATTCAGCGAGAAATTGCTTTTTTTGAGCAACGTGGGCAGCGTGTAAGTTTATGGTCCGAAAGTCAGGGCGAATTTGGCTCTGAATAATATTATATTACCTACAAAAAGGGCCGTTAAACGGCCCTTTTTTATATCTGATGTCAGCTGGCCGGTCAGGATTCAATTGATATGTGCAACGCGCTTTGTGCCGTCACATTACTCATATCAACATCCTTCAGTAAAATGCGGCGTTCAGGCATGCAACGATAGCGGCGACGATAAAGCTCTTTACTACCGTCGCGTACAACCACATAGCCGGTGACAGGACGTTGCACGCGGATGTTGAAGGTTGTTTTATTATCGGTATCCATCAGGCGGACAATGCTGGGAGCTGAGATACGGATGATGTCATCGTGCTGCACCGAGATAAACTCGGGAGCAATGGATCCTGACGGCAGTGCAGCCGCAATCCTCCCACCAATGCGCAGCCCCTCCTGATAACACTGATCCCCCATATCGGCAGGATGGGTCATGTTGCCGACGGCGTAGTATCCCGGATCTGAGCAGGCACCATTTTGGTCAAACAAAGGCCTTCCGGTACCGAAGTCAGAGGCCAGATGGCTTTTACGAATCAGGGTGTATTCACCGGTAAATTTGCCGGTGAAAATGACGCTGTCGCACGGCAGGGTCTTATGTTCCCCCTTGGACAATATTTCAATACTTTCAACACGCTCACTGCCATTAATACGTGAGATACGGCTATTGCAGTGTACCGGGACATTCAATAACCTGGCGAAGAGCAGGCACAGACGCCAGGCCGTCGGGCGTGGGCCTTCTTCAATCATGGCCACTGCACGAACGCCAGCACTTTTGAGGGTCCAGATAGCAGAAAAACTGACAAGTTCAGTGCCGATTATGACTGGATGATCCCCTGGTTTGAGACCACGTAAATAAACAAATTGCTGTAACGCGCCAGCCGTCAGTACGCCTTGTGGGCGCACGCCGCTCACCAGGCGGGGATGACGGGGTGTTTCTCGCACACCTGTCGCCAAAACGATTTTTCGTGCTCTTAAGGTTTCCAGTCCGGCATCTGACGATACCTCGATTTGACCATCCGGTAACAGGGAGGTGACGGTTGTTGCGGTACGGATAGGGTACTGAACATAGGTGAGTAGTTTCTCAGCCCAGGTGTGTCCTTTCATCGGACGGAGGAATGTCAACATCCCAAACGTGGGATGACGGCAGTGTTTAGGCACACCACCCGGTTGGCTTTCTCGTTCAATCAACAGGACATCTTTAACGCCCGCGTGTTGTAGCGCCCGCGCGACGCCTAACCCTGCTGGCCCGGCGCCTATGATGATGACATCGTACAGCTTGCTCATTTTATCTGCCCCGTTATCAACGTGTTGTTAAAGCGGTCGCCAACAATTTCAGCTACATGGTTGCTACAGAAAAAACCGTTGCAGCGTCCCATCATGACCCGCGTCCGACGGCGCAGTCCGCCTATACAGCCCGGAGGGACATCCGAATCAAACGCGGCTTCCAGCTCACGACGTGTCACCCATTCACAATGACAGACCACGCCGCCATTTCCCGGGCAGGTATAATCACGGGGCTCATAGTCTGAGAGCATGGGCATCTTTGGCCAGTGAGGATTTTTTACTGGCGCCAGCGTAAACAGTGCTGCAAAACGCTGGAGGTAGAGTGTTTCAAGATGGCTGGCAATGCCAAGCGCCGCAGTGAGTCCGGTAGAGCGAATCCCCCCTACGGTTATCCACTGTTCTTCAGGATAAGGGAAAATCCGATACTCTTTTTGCTCGGTAGCCGGGCGTAAACCAGCATAAGTGGCGGTGACGGAGTAATCCGCCAGCGAGGGCAGCATTCGCTGACCCTGAGCAATCAGTGATTTCAGCATCTCTTCATTGACATCAGCGCGGTCGCGACAGGTTTGCTCTTCTGCTGTCGGTCCCAGCAACAGATTGCCGAAAATAGTTTTCGACAATAAAACGCCCTTACTGCGCGCCGTCGGAACCGGGAGAATAATGGCATTGATTTGTGTCGAGGCCGGTTTATCAAACACCAGAAACTGGCCTTTGCGTGGCCTGATTTCAAATTCAGGGATACGCCATAATGCATCAATCTCATCGCCATGGTTTCCTGCACAGTTAATCACCAGTGCCGCCTGATAGCTATCAGCTGAGGTGCTGAGCGTCCATTGGCCATCATTGAATTGTGCCCCGGTCACTGCACAGTTAAAGCGATACTCTCCGCCATGTTTTACACCCTGAGTCAGATAGGCCAGCGGACTGCTCCAGGGATCGATAATTCCTTCTCCCGGGACAATCACGCCACCCATAACACCGGCCGCAAGATGCGGCTCCCGTTGATAAATCTCTTCGGCACTGACCTGTCTGACATCCGACACCCCATTTTGATGTGCCTGAGAAACAATTTCCGGCAATGCCGCCAGTTGCTCGTCATTCCAGGCGACGACAATGGCACCCGTCTCAAGGAGCGGGAGATTCATTTTTTGATGGATAGCTTTGTACTCAGCATATCCCGCTTGCATACAGGCAAGCTCAAGACTGCCGGGGGGGGCATCAAAACCTGTATGAAGAATAGCGCTATTAGCTTTGCTGGCACCTGAAAGAATATCTTCGCCTTTTTCCAGCAGCAGCGTGCGTGCACCCATTAGCGTGAAACGACGAAAGACTGCGCAACCAACCACACCGCCGCCAATGACGATGACATCAAAATCGTGAGTTTTCTGCTCCATAGATATTTGCCCATGCCTGAATGATGATCTTATGTCACCACAAGGCAACACAAAAAACAACATTAAAGATGGTAAAACAACATCAAAACCACAATTAAAGGCATTGAACATAACAAAAAAGCCATCTGACGTGCAGATGGCTTTGAAAGAGAGAATCGGTAGGATTTTTTACCGGCGGAAGAGCCAGTATTGGGCGAACTAGTTTTCGATGCGTGCGGTGTAGGCCGCAGACACGCGGCGGGCAACCTTACGTGCCGTAAGAGGCATGACATCTACCTTCGCAATATAGCCGTCAGGATCGACAGCCCAGCCGTGTTGCTCTGCTGCGGCGACGATCTCTTCATCCCAGTAGAGCGTTTTGCGCTGATCGCCGCGACTGGTCAGCGTCACTTCACACTCACCGTCCAGCGCACGGTACTGCCGCCAGCAGTTT
>Ga0160444_100689_pt1 | contig 10889 bp, 9 predicted proteins | sample HID1972K_E1MG_FD_108232 | JGI IMG/M metagenome (GOLD analysis project Ga0160444, IMG submission 108232) | Enriched pill bug-associated microbial communities from UW Madison campus, WI, USA - HID1972K_E1 MG | ecosystem: Host-associated > Arthropoda: Insects > Digestive system > Unclassified ... | reverse complement strand
TGACATGCTGCTCAGGCATCGCTACTATTCGCCCCGTTCACACGATTCCTCTGTAGTTCAGTCGGTAGAACGGCGGACTGTTAATCCGTATGTCACTGGTTCGAGTCCAGTCAGAGGAGCCAAATTTTAGTATTAAGACATCTCAGTGAGTCTTAATGCGTTATAAAAACAAGCACTTAGATTGACCCGGTTGTCCTGGTAAGGATTACCGGGTTTTTTGACATCTGTAGTTTTTGGGGGCTTAATCGGGGGCCTCACGGTTCGTTGAACGAATGGAGCCCCCCGCTATGGCACTCACTGATACCGCTATCCGCAAGCTCAGACCCACAGACAAACCCTTCAAACTCGGCGACAGTGCCGGACTGTACCTGCTTGATCAAACCCAACGGCTCAAAACTCTGGTACATGAAGTACCGTATTGACGGGAAAGAGAAGAAGCTGGCCTTTGGCCCATACCCGGATGTTTCCCTGCTTACGGCGCGCCTGCTCCGTGATGCGGCACGCAGTAAAATGCGTGAAGGGGTCGATCCCGCCGTTGACAAAAAAATCGCACAGCAGAAAAAGAAAAATGGACAGACATTCCGCCAGATCGCCATGAACTGGCATGCCGATCACCGGCGCTGGTCTGAACATTATGCAACGACCATCCGGCGCAGGCTGGAAATGTATATTTTACCGGATATCGGGGACAGATATATCGATCAAATTGCCACGGAGGATCTGCTGTTTACTCTGCGTAAAGTGGAGAACAGAGGCTTTCTGGAGAAAGCCGCACGGCTGAAAAACTACGTCACGGAAATCATGCGCTATGCGGTGAAAAAGCAGTTAATCAAATCAAACCCCGCTTTGGATCTGGACGGTGAATTTACGCCGCCGGAAACACAGCATTACCCAGCCCTGCCGCTTGAGAAACTACCTGAACTGTTATCGCGGATTGACACCTACTCCGGCAGACTGCTGACACAGTACGCGCTTAAGCTGTCGCTACTCTTTTTCGTGCGATCCAGCGAACTGCGCTTTGCCCGCTGGAGTGAAATCGACTGGCAACAGAAGCTCTGGATAATCCCGGAAGAACGGGAGCAGATTGAAAACGTGCGTTTCTCTCACCGTGGCACAAAGATGAAAACGCAGCACATCGTCCCGCTGTCCGATCAGGCAATGGCGATCCTGAAACAAACTGAAGCGCTCTCCGGGCATCTGGCATTTATCTTCCCCGGCGAATACGACCAGGACAAGTGCATGAGCGACAACACCATCAACAAGGCATTGTGTGTGATGGGCTACGACACCCGAAAAGAGATCTGCGGCCACGGCTTCCGGACCATGGCATGCAGCGCACTGAGTGAGTCGGGACTGTGGAGCAAAGAAGAGATTGAAAAACAGATGAGCCATCAGGAAAGAAACAGCGTTCGCGCCGCCTATATCCATAAAGCTGAATATCTGGAGGAGCGGATCGCTATGATGCAGTGGTGGGCGGATTATCTTGATACAAATACTGAGCTGTATGTGTCACCTTATCAGATTGCCGGGAATCTGAAGAAAATATCGTAGCGGGAAAATTCCCACTCGCACTACCTATCCCTGATGGCTACTAAAACTACATTTTATAACATAGTGGTGAGCGAGAGGTTTAGACTTGCTTACAATATCTAAACTCCCCCGATGAAAGGAATAGTGCAAGAATAGATATGTTGAGTATGTCAGGAGGACACGATGCTGGAAAATATGAAAGCATTCAGGATGGTGGTGGAATGTCAGGGATTCCGGGCCGCCGCGATTGCCATGAAACTCTCACCGGCAATGGTAAGCCGCAGAATTGAGAAGCTGGAGTTTGAAGTCAATACACAACTTATCAAGCGTAATTCGCGTCGCATATCCCTTACGGCCGCCGGTGAACAGTTTTATCAGCGCTGTCTGCTGATTATTGATGAGTATGAATCCTGCCTCAGGGACGTGAAAAGTCTCAGTAATGTGGTTAGCGGCAACCTCAAGGTTGGGATCCCCCATTCCATAAGTCATCTGCATGTAATCCCGTGTCTGAAAGCATTCCTTGAACGCTACCCTGACCTTAAGCTGGATATTGTCACCGGAAACCACAGCATGGAACTGTTCAGCCACGGTTTTGATCTAGCGCTACAGTGTGGCCCCCTCCCGGACAGCAACCTGTACTACTCGCTCATTGGTTACTGGCGTAAACATACCTGCCTCTCGCGCGGCTATGCGCAGCAGCACGGTATGCCGTCACATCCCGACGAGCTGCACAAGCATACCTGTCTGCTGCACTTTGATAATCACCGACGCTCCTGGAAATTTATGATTGATAACGAATGTACAGAAATTCGGCCTCATTACATCTCCAGGGTCAGCAACAGCCTTGACCTCTGTAACATGGTCCATCAAGGGCTTGGGATTTGTTACCTCCCTGATTTCACCATCAAAGCCGGTATTGAGTCAGGCGAAATTATTACCGTGCTGGAAGAATTTATGCCTCCGCCATTGCCAATGTATGTGGTGCATATCAATCCGCGCCCGTCCCCCAAAGAGCAGGCATTCATTGATTTTATTCGTCCCCTCAATCTGGCGACCGCTCCGGATCCAGCATCCTGAGTGGATTTAACCGGGTCACAGCATCAATTCGCTCCGCACTGAGTCCGCCGGTCTGGAACCAGCGTCGGCTGTCTTCCAGCCATTCACCAATATCCGGCTGAGCGGGCTGACCCAGATCAGAGCTGTAAACCACGTTGTTCACCTGCGTCAGAACATCATACATGTCCTGCGGAGTCTGGTAGCCCAGATACAGCGTCAGCGCGCACTGCTCGACATAGAGCCAGTCGTGTTCTCCCAGCGCGCAGAGTTCTGCCGCCGAAAACTCCGTGATCGGGTTTGCCGGTTGGTTCAACATCAACCGGACGCCGCCAACACGCTCCACGGCTTCAATAAGGCGCAGCGTTTGATCTTTTGAGGTATGCCCAGAAGAAAGCACAATGTCATGATGTCGTGCGAAATGGATTAGTGCCTCAACATCAGGGCGTAACTTACCGTATTCATCGGTCACAGAGAGCGGTTGTCCGGCAAAATAGCGGGCATATTTGTTACTGAAGGTTCTTGAAAGTGTGCTCTTGTGTGTGGTGGAAACCACCGTGGGCAAATGTACCAGCAACCGGGGAGCGCCCTCAAACTGATACTGGCTCAGCGCCTGGCGTACCGTATTAAGGTTCACTCCTCCCGCAGCCGCATTGAGCACCACCGAGCCAAACACAGGCAGAGACATCTCCTGCATGGCTGCCGCCAGCGCACTCACGCTCCCCAGGTGGTTCTTCAACACGACCCCGCCCTGATACCGGGCATACTGCTGCCCGGTTTCAAATGCCGAGTAGCGCCGATGGTAGCTATCCGGACGCGCGTGATAATGCACGTCCAGAAACTGCAGCCGGGATGCCCAGTACGCGAAAAATTGACGGGTCATACGTTATTTTCCCAGGGAACATCATAGCCCAGTTGCTGACGGGCAACGTCCAGCGGTGTGCCGGCATCAATGGCACTGAGGATCTGCCGCTCGGTATTTTCGACATTTTCCGCACGCCGGATCACCTCTTCCAGGTGTTCGCCGGGTATCACCAGCACACCATTGTCGTCGCCAAACACCCAGTCGCCAGGGCAGACTGTCACACCGTGGATATCAAGCGTGCACTGCACCGCTTTTACCCGCGCCCGGTTTTTCCCAGAAACCATATAGATATTGCAGGAGAACAGGGGGTAATCCATCTGGCGAATATCGGTAATATCACGGGCTGAACCATAGATGACAGACCCGGCGATCTTCTTTTGCACCGCTTTAGTGGTGAGAATATTCCCCCAGCTCGTGCAGTCCAGACGCCCACCGTTGTCCACCACAATAACGGCTCTGGCCGGAACCTGATCAATATAGTTACCGGCATTCATGAAGCGATTTTTTTCCGGTGTACAGGCTTCATATTGAACGGTAAAAGCCGGCCCCGCGATTTTCTTTCCGCTGACCTGCGGCTTAATCCCCAACAGCCCCCCCGAAATGTACAGGCTGTCCAGCGCATCAGAGACAGCTGCCGTGTCCAGGGCCAACAGGCGCTCTTTAATCGTTTTTTGGGTTGTCATGATCGTCTCATCCATTTTGCATTGTCAGGGTTTTCAGTACGCACCAGGCCGCATACTCAGGCAGGGTTTGCGCCAGAAGGGCTTTATTCAGGGGAAAGGTCATCTTATGTTTCTTGCCATCCTGATGGCGAACCGACATCGTCATTTGCCCCAACCATGTTTCACTCTCCAGTACGTCGACCAGAGAGGGGTTAACCGCGACGTCGATGCAAAGCACTGGCTCACCTCCCGCCTTTTTTCTGGCCACTGGCAAATAAGATGACAGCTCCACATCGGCCGTCTGCCAGCGGACGTTGCAGGTGTCCTGCAATATCTCACTCGCCTTTTTGTTACGTTTACTCACCAGATACGGACGTAATGCCCGATCCAGACTTTGCCACACCGGAAGTGGTAACGGGCTGTGCTCCGGCGTTTCTATTTGCACAATGACATAGGGACTTTTCCATAAAAAATGCACATCCCACGCCGTCGAAGAGACTAAGGCGCTCACAATTGAACCTACTTCGCTTTCGCTTATACCAATAAGCGTCCAGGAGGATGTAGCCTTTACCGGTTCGCTATGCTCGCGGCCTGATAACAAGTCATCAAGCATGGGCAACGCTTGAGAAGGAGGGCCAGGCAGAACAACCACCAGGCTACTGGCTATACTGGTGTAAAAACCGGGGGCAGTACCGGACGGATTATCCAGAACGCTAGCGCCGTCTGGAAATCTGGCCTGTTGACGGTTAGACGGATCGTTTTTCACCCCAAACGCCCTGAGCTGCGCCTGAATAGTGGCCCAGACATCCTCATCATAAATCAAGGGCCTGCCGAGAGACTGTGCCACCGCCTCGCGGGTTTTATCGTCGGAGGTGGGGCCAAGTCCGCCGCAAATGACAATGAGATCGTCCTGCCCTATACGCGAGGTGATCAGGGCGCTTATCTGGGCAATATTGTCCGCGCAGGACGCCTGAAATCTCACCTGATGCTGCGCCGCCTCAAGCCGCTGGCTGATGTGCAACTGATTGCTGTTCGGGTATTGCCCGGACAACAGTTCATCACCGATGGTGATCACGCTGGCCGTTTTCCCGAGCGTCGGGTGAAGCAGCTCCCGGATGATGGCCTGCGCCATTTCCTGTGTGGATGCCGTCCCTCCCAAATCGTAGGTAGCCACTTTCCCGTCCCGGACCACCCGGTCAACCGCGTGTTGAAGTTTTTCGGCTTGTAACTCAAAGCCCAGATACTCCAGCATCAGTGCAATGGTGTAAAACATGGCACACGGGTTGGCTTTCCCCTGTCCTGCCATCCCTGGCGCGCTGCCATGTACCGGCTCAAAGTAGGCAACATGGCTGCCAATATTGGCGCTTGGTGCAAGGCCTAAACCGCCCATCACCCCTGCGGCTAAGTCGGACAAAATATCCCCAAACATATTTTCTGCGACAATCACGCCGAACTCATGGGGCTTACGCACCAGCCAGAGGGCAATAGCATCGACATTATGGATATCTGCCGTGATCTCAGGAAAATGCGTAGCCACCTCATGGAATATGTTCCCCGCAAAGTGACCACTCTCGCGCATCACATTGGGTTTATCGGCAAATGTGACGCGGGTAAAGTGGTGCTTGCGGGCATACTCAAAGGCCGTCTGAAACAGGCGCTCCAGCCCATACCGGGTTTGCAGACGAACCGTCCAGGCAGCCTCTTCCAGGCCATACTTGTTCAGATTAGGATGCTTCAGCCAGTCGGAAACCGCCGGTCTAACCCCTTTAAAATCCATCCCGGCGTACAAACCTTCGGTATTTTCCCGAATCACGCAGCAGCGAAAAGGACGTCGATCGCCTGCGACATATTTCACCGGGCGGATATTGGCGAACAACCCCAGTTTCTGGCGGAGTTGGATCACCGGCGAAACATACTCGATACCTTTCTGCTGGAGAGGCAGAGGTAAAGCCTGCTGCGCCTGCGCTTTACCTTTACTGGTTATTGCACCAAGCAGCACCGCATCTGCCCCGGCGATTTTTTCCCAGGTTTGATCTGGTACGGGGTTTCCCTCCCGCGTCCAGCATGCCCAGCCAATCTCGCCAAAAGTGAGAGTAATGGGAAGATCCATAGCACTGATAACAGGTAGCGCAGCCTCGCAAACCTCCAGACCAATTCCATCACCCGGTAAAACCAGCACATTTTTTTTCATAGTGTGTCGACCCATTCATTAAGTAAGGCATTCATCGCTGCGGGATTATCATTCCATGGGCGCATACCCGCTTTCGGGATGCGCCTGTAGAGGTGTGTCGGTTGAGTGCTATGGGTTTGGTTTTCCCAGGACGCCAGCTGTGATTTATCCCCCACGATGGCAAGGTATTTCCCGTTATAGCGAGCAATCGCAGCGCGAGCGTCCATGTTCAGTAGCAAGGCAAATCCGGTCAACATCCGCTGAATGGCAGATGCTTTCGCCGCGTCAGGCAACGTGAAACACCCCTCCTGGGCGGCTTGCCCTTCAGGGACAACGAATTGATGCAGAACGTCCACCGCATGCTCAACCTCGCCCTTCTCCAGCAGCGAAACAAGCTCGCCCAGACGCTTGTTGAGTTGTTCATCCGCAAAACCCGGCGCACTGACAGATATCACACCACTGAGGCCGTGCAGGTGCGGAGCCAACAGCTGGACTAACGTGCCCGCCATGGCGAACCCCACCAGCAGATAGGGAGACTGGAACCGGGCATTCAGTGCCTGGCAGAGTGCCTCAACCGCCCTCTCTGGCGAGGCATCCTGAATCAGGGTCAACGTATCAAAAACGGTGACGTGATACCCCTTTGCCACCAGCAACGTAACCAGTGGCGCGCAAAACTGACCTTCATCCCAGACGGGCATCACCGGGGCGAGGATAACGGCCTCCCTCTTTTTCATGCGGCCGTCCCGGTAATAACGTGATCAATGGCCGTAAAGGTGTTGCTGAGATCTTCGGAAAGTTTCTCCTCAATCATTTTGCGGTAGTCCACGCTCAGGTTTTTCACCCCGAGGATCATGTCCACCACGCTACGGTGCGAAGCATTAAAACAGGCCTGAGACTGAAGCTGTTGAACCTGCCTGAAGATCACTTCCGTCTGATAAATGTCAGCGCCACTATTGAAATTGCACAGGGCAAGCCAAGTCTCCATGGCGAGATTGCCCGCGCCTTTTCCCATTCCGGTTAATGAGCTGTCGATAAACGTTGCCCCGGCTTTGACAGCCTCAATTGCATTTGCCATCGCCAGCCCCAGGTTGTCATGCGCGTGAAAACCCACGTCCACACGCGTGGTGCATTTAAGGACGTTGATCAGCCGCGATGTCTGTTCCGGGCGTAAGCTACCATTTGAATCGGCGATACAGATAATATCGGCCCCGGCTTTTTCGCATTGTGCAGCCACATCAATAAGCGTATTGATATTAATTTGGCTGGCACGGGTAAAATTCATACTCACACGTAACCCACTCATTTTGGCAAATTCGCATAATGCCAATGCCGGTTGTGGATTATCTGTTTTAATACAGATCCTGAGCAGACTCACACCGTGCATTTTCATACGAACCACATCATCGTGATTAATATTATGCGGATGGGCAATCACCACTAATTTAGCATCCGGCACAGCATTGTGGATCTCCTGAATATATTCATCGGGTGACACCCCCGTAATACCAATATCAGGAATCGGCTTAAAAGACCCGTTCCGATAACCTATTTCAATCCACTCAACGCCGCTTTCCACTAGCGCCTGAACATGTTCAATCGCGTAGTCTGTCGGAAAGTGAAAACCATTCTGATAACCACCATCCCGTAATGTGACATCGATATTATTAATCATTGATCTTACTCTCCTTGTTAGAGACAAATTGCATAAATGAAGATTGACCCAACACATAAATGAGAAAACCGAATACACACACACATGCGATGATCAGGGCGGTCATTCCTGGTGCATGGGCGGACAGTTTGCCAATTAAAAAAGTGGCGATGGCAGCACTCCCGAGTTGCAGTGCTCCCATCACACCAGATGCCGTCCCGGAGGCCTGCGGATGGGCGGCAATGGCTGATGCCGTCCCCAACGGCAGCAAAAAGCCGTTGCCAAAGGTCAGAATGGAAATAGCGATAATCGTCGTCGGCAGGGGAAATGGACTCACATACATCTGCAAGGCAAAAATAATCCCCCCCAGCACAAAAATGCGGTATCCCTGACGGATCGTATCTTCAATACCCTCGCGCCTTGAACGCCTTTTGGCCGTCAAATTTCCGGAGACATAACTGGCGGAGAGCAGAATATATGTATAGCCCACATAGGCTGGGGAAAGCCCCAGTTTCGCAAGCATAAACGGCGACTCGACGATATAGGCAAAATAAGCTGCATAGGCAAAACAGGGAATGGCAGCATAAAAAAGAAAGGTTGGGTTTCGCACGACATCAACGGTATTTTTTGTTGCTGTCAGTACACTTAGTTTTTGTCTTTTTTCTACCGGCAATGTCTCACGGAGTGCCGTAAAGCAGAGAACCAGCGTGGCCAGGATAAAGAGGGTTAAAAAGATAAAACATGCCCGCCAGCCGAAATGCTGAGTCAAAATCCCGCCGATCATCGGCGCAATCGCAGGTGACATCCCCACAAACGGAAAGATGACTAGGTAGAGCTGCGCAGATGATTTTTTATCCATCATATCGTTAATGATCGCCCGACTGATGGTAATACCAGCGCATGAGCCGATCCCCTGCAATAATCTTAAACCCAGCAATTCATTAATGTGCGTCGTATAAATCACACTGACAGTGGAAATCAGCCATATCAGTAACCCTCCGATTAATGTTTTTTTCCTCCCAAGGCTATCACTCAATGGGCCATAGATAAGTTGCGAAAATGCCACACCAAATAAAAATAACGCAATCGCGTCCTGTATTTGCGCTTCAGTCACTTTATAAAACAATCGCATTTCACCAAGCGCGGGTAAAAATATGTCGGTGGAAATCAACCCACCAACAGAGAGGCATGTAACTAACACCATGAGAGATATCTGAATTTTTTTATTCATCATCATTTCAACAATAATTCTTGAGTAACTTAAATCTAGCGAAAAGCGATCGAAATGAATATGGAAAATAATCAAACAGACTGTTGCATATAAGTAAACAAACAATCTTCAGTTGTATCCTGACTAAGTAAATATATAAATTTTTATGATAATAGCTCCAACTCATTGATAATTATGTTTAGTCAGATATTGCCCCGTAATTTTGTCATGCAGCTTCATTGTTTATGGCACGTTTTCAATTAGAAGGTTATCAGGCTGGTTAAACGTTTTATAGGAGGCGTTCTGATAACTAAGGTGACGTAAAATGTCCTGTTTATGGGCAGGCAGAATAGATTAATAAATATAGTCTGGATGGTATCGCCTTGGCGTAAACTATCATGGTCAACATTTCCATTCATAATATTTATCGTAAAAGGTACATTCATGTTGATAGCAATAGCTTTAATGACCCGACCCAGGAACCTGGCCAACAACATTATCTGGCCGGGATCTCAAAAAATGCATGGAACTAAAATGGGTCTATTTACAAACTGAACGGGCTTTTTGCTTTTTGGCTATCGGTCGGTTGCTGTCTACGGTCTTCAAAAGCAAAAGGCGCCCGAAAGCGCCTTTGATGGTGTGGAAGCCGCTTAACTCAGCGTGTCGTCGTTTTGGCGATATACGCCTTGACCACCTGATAAACATAATCCTGACAGGCCAGTCCTGTTTGCGGGTCATAGGCTCCCTGATTGGTAATATTGTTCGACAGGATCCGGATCCCCACAAACGGAATATTAAAGGCCGCGGAAATCTGCGCCGCGGAGGCGGTCTCCATCTCTTCGACGGAAGTCTGATAGTTGCTGTGGAATGCATGGATGCGGTCCAGTTCGCTGTTCCACATATCGGCTGACCCGATAACCCCTTCCACGACGTTCCCCTTCTTGTAGCTCTCTTTCACGCTTTCCGCCACGGAGAGAAGCTGTGCGTCTGCCGGGAATTTACGGATCGTATGCGGGGTTTTATCCTCACCTGCACTCCCCTTCGAGGCCAATAGATCCATCGGTTTCCATTGGAGTGAATCGCTTCCCTCACCCGGCTGCTTATGCGGTGATTTAAACGCCCCGAGATTGACGGAATATTTTCCTAATACAATGTCATACACCTTCAGTGCCGGATCGTGCCCACCAGCGGTACCCTGGTTAATGATAGCCACCGGGTGAAACTGCGTCGCAGCAATTGCCGTGGCTGCAGAGGCATTAGACATCCCTTTCAGGGTCTCGGAAACCACGACCGGATAACCATCAACCGTACCGCGCCAGAAGCGCCAACCACCAATATCCAGCTCTTGTGGATTGTCAAGCCGTTGGGCGAAACGCTCTGCTTCAACGGGCATCGCCCCCTGAATCACAATCGGCCCTGTGACACGCTGCTGAGCCAAACTTAACGAAGAGACTACCATGCAGCACGCTGCCACGGACATCGCGATTGTCTTATTATTCATCATCACCACTTCCCTATTAAAAGCAAACGATTACCTTAACTAAAATCAAACCGTTAAGAAATATTTTTCTGCGTCACTACGGGTTCGTTATGGCAGTTTGATATCCCAGGGGGCAACGATATTGTTTTTTAGAATGCCCTTATTCTTCAGTTTTTTCCGCTGGCTTTTGTTTCACATTCCTGTGACATACTATCGGGTAACACCGCAGAGCTGAATGAAGGAGCGAATGATGAATAATAAGGGTGCC
>Ga0160444_100687_pt1 | contig 10898 bp, 5 predicted proteins | sample HID1972K_E1MG_FD_108232 | JGI IMG/M metagenome (GOLD analysis project Ga0160444, IMG submission 108232) | Enriched pill bug-associated microbial communities from UW Madison campus, WI, USA - HID1972K_E1 MG | ecosystem: Host-associated > Arthropoda: Insects > Digestive system > Unclassified ... | reverse complement strand
GCGCCTTGCCGGTAGACGAACCGGGCGCATCGGATACCAGGGCGGCAGTCAGGGCGGATGGGTGGCACCGCTGGCAGCAAGAATCGAGCCGGTGGACTTCGTCATCGTCAGCTTCGGTCTTGCGGTATCGCCGCTTGACGAAGATCGGGAAGCAATCGCCTTTGACATGACGCGTGCCGGCTTCGGCCATGACGCACAGCGCAAAGCGGACGAAATCGCCAGCGCGACAGCCGCCATCATCGAGAGCAACTTCACGGAAGGGTTCGACACACTCGATGCGCTGAAGGAAAAGTACGGGAAAGAACCATGGTTTCCGTTCGTGCGAGGCAATTTCACTTCGTATCTGCTTTCTACTCCAGAGACTGTAGTGCGGCGCGATTTCCCGGCGCTCCTTGAGGGCGTGCCGGCGCACTACGATCCAATGCCCGTGTTGGCCAATCTTGATGTACCGCAACTGTGGATCTTCGGCGGGCAGGATCGTGACGCCCCACCTTTCGAGACGTTGCGACGCCTGGAAGGATTGAAGCGAGCGACTCGCCCGATCGCCACGGCGGTGTTCCCGCAAGCAGACCATGGCATGTACGAGTTCGAGCTTGATGCGCGAGGAGAGCGGGTATCCACCCGTCAGCCCAAGGGGTATCTGCGGATGATGGTTGAATTCATCAAATCGGGCCGCTTCGATGGTCTCGAGAGCAATTGAACAGGAGAGGGAGATGAACCTGAGCAAGTTCGTCAGACAAGCGCATCGCTGGGTATCGATTGCCTTCACCGCGACGGTTATCGCGAACATCATCCTTGTCGCTATCGGGAAGCCAGTAGAGTGGCTCTACATGCTGCCGCTAGCTCCGCTCCTGCTGCTGATTCCGACAGGCCTCTATATGTTCTTCTTGCCCTATATACGAAGGCCACAAACCGAGAAAACTGCATCGGACGAAAGTTGAAGATGAAGATGACGAAGCCCACCGGTCGGACGCTAGCGGGGCATCCGGGGAGCAGCTCGAGCAACATGACTGCTTCAGCCACGACGACCCAAGGGGCAGGAGAAGAGGTCGTCCTCCTGTCCGGCGGAAATCCACAGATCGCCAAGGGATACGGTGACGAACGCGTTCAGAAGTACATCGAAGCAATGCCTGGCTGGAAGCGCCACACCGGAGAACTGCTGGACCAGCTCATCGTGCAGGCAGTTCCAAGTGTTGAGAAGGCCGTCAAATGGAACTCCCCGCTTTATGGGGTGGAGAAGGACTCCTGGTTTCTCGGATTTCACTGTCTTATAAACTACGTAAAGGTTGCCTTCTTCCGCGGCGATGAGCTCAGCCCCAAGCCACCTGGCAGATCAAAGCAGAGAGACGTTCGGTATCTCGACATCTACGAGAATGACGAGCTGAACGAAACGCAGTTCACCGATTGGGTACTGCAGGCCAGCAGAGCCTAGGCGAGAAGATGTAAGTTGGCCGGAAGACCCAACCATTCCATGCTGCCATGCGGCGCGTGGCAGCCTCTGTATTTCGCATAATGTACATTATGTAATGTTCCGGCCTGTGCGGGGCCGGTACTGTCGGTAGTACCCAAACTCTGTCGTCTGATCCCTAACCATGGCGTGACCCGTAACCGTGTCATCTCCCTACAACCGCTTCTAAGTCGATCAATCACTTAGAGCTGAAAGCATCCAAAGACTGGATAGCCAGCTCCGGGCAACATTTCCCTTAACCATGTCGTGCTCCGATACGACGGCGCGTACCGACAAGCCTACAACTGCATCAATCGGCCACTTTGGTACGACGTCGGACTCGTTCTGGCAGTCTCGTCTGCCTCTTTGGTTCGGCCTGCTTCGCGGCCGCAACTTTGGCTCGACTACGTGGCTTCCGAGCTGTTGGGTGAGCATCAGTGCGTCGGATTGCCGCTTCAAGCGCCGCGGGTAGATCGCCCAACGCCCCCAATTGGCCCTCAAGCGCGTCCGCACGAGCCCGCTGGGCTACAGCATCTCGAGACGCTTCCAGCGCCCTCAAGTTGGCTTGGTCGATTAACTCACGCAGCGATTTCTCGGCAGCCGAAGATTGGCGGGAGGACGCAAGCAGTCTCCCCTTCACTTCCTTGGTTTCCTGGCGTGCTCGGTCAATCTCGCTGAGGGCTCGATCCTCCACTGCACGGACATGCTGGCTGAGTGACTCGCGCTCGGCCTGAGCAGCGTCCTGCAACGACTGGATCCGCGCCTCTAAAGCATGCCGGGTGGCATCGCCATCCGCCGCCTGGGCGATGGCCGCATCGCGCTGCCGGCCGACTTCCTTGAGCTGCTCCTCAAGCCGAACCGCCAAACGCTGAAGTTCGGCGGTCTGGGCGATAGCCAGCTCCGCATTGTGGTTCGCTCCAGATACCTGTTCCCGCAAACCAGCGGCTTCGGCGGCGAAGGCCTCTCGATCGCGTTTGAGAGCTTGGACATCATGTTCGAGAGCTGCGCGGTCTGCTGCCAGCGCAACTTCCGCAACGCTTCGCGCGTGTTCTATGGCCAACGCCCACCACTCTCCCGCCAAGCCAGCCACTGCTTCGGGGGCCTCTGGAACGGCAAGGCCGCGATGGTGAGTGTCCAGCCGGCCGCCAAGCCCTAGCCACCAGGTCTCCAGCCACTTGGTAACGGTATTCGGCGAACCAGTACCCAAGTGGGCACGGATGCGTTCGACAGTTGGTCGCTCGCCGCCGCCAACGATCTCGTCAGCAGCCGCATGAACGTCGGATTCAGTGATGCCACGAGCCATGGAAATGCCTCCTACGCAGGCGCCCTACTCTGTTGATTGCGTACTCGCGATAAGTGATGATTATCGCTAATACACGCTCAATTGCATAACGTACATTACATAGTATGAAGCGAAATAGCATATCGTCAATCGCGTCATCGACGACCGCGAGCCTGGTGCTTCCCGAGCAATTGGCACAGCGCGCCGCCGACGCAGTGCGTGAGCTGCTCGCCGAAGCAGCCGCGGCCAACACTACCCGCAGCTACGCCGCCGCCCTGCGCTATTGGGCCGGCTGGCACCAGGCCCGGTACGGCGTCGAGCTGGCCTTGCCAACTACTGAGGCTGTGGTGATCCAGTTCCTGGTCGACCATATCCAGCGCAAGAACAAGAGCGGCTTGGTCAGCGAGCTGCCGCCGACGATCGATGACGCAATGGTCGCCGCCGGGCTCAAGGCCAAGGTCGGGCCGTTGAAGCTGTCGACTGTGATCCAGCGCGTGGCCGTGCTGTCCACGGCGCACAAACTCAAACGTCTGGCCAATCCCTGCGAGTTGCCCAGTGTCCGTACGCTCCTGAGCCGGGCCCGGCGCGCGGCGGTGAAGCGTGGCGAGCGGCCAACCAAGAAAACCGCGATCACCCGGGCCGAACTCGAGGCCATGCTGGCGACTTGCGATGACAGCTTGGAGGGCCGGCGCGACCGTGCCCTGCTCTGCTTTGGGTTTGCCAGCGGTGGGCGCCGCCGCAGCGAGATCGCCGCCGCCGATCTGCGCGACCTGCGCAAGGTCGGCGAGGACGGCTACATCTATCGGTTGGAGTACTCGAAGACGCAGCAGGCGGGGGTAACGGTGGATTCGACGCCGGACAAGCCGATCCTGGGGCGTAGCGCTGAGGCGCTATCGACTTGGCTTGACGCGGCGCGAATCCATGAGGGGGCGATTTTCCGCCGGATCTGGAAAGATCGGGTCGGCCCTGCCCTGCTCCCCGGTTCGGTGGCGACGATCGTAAAGCGCCGGGCTCGGCTAGCGGGGTTGGAGGGGGACTTTGGGGCGCATAGTCTAAGGTCGGGGTTTGTGACAGAGGCTGGGAAGCAAGGCATGCCGCTGCCGGCGGTGATGGCGATGACCGAGCACCGGTCTGTGGCAAGCGTGATTGGGTATTTTCAAACAGGCGCGGCAGAGGACAATCCCGCGGCACGGCTGCTCAAGTAAGGTTGCTGGCTACCCTACGGCAGGTCTCCACGGGGATAAGAATTCCTTCTCTGGCGACTTCTCCCCGAATAGCTTCTTTTTTCGTTCCGAGCGGAACCGCTGGTAACGGTTCTTCAACTGGCTTTCGACACCAGGCCAGAACAGCCGATAGGGCACGGACGAAGTCCTGTTGTCCCGGCCAAAGACATCGAACCGTCCATCGACGATCTTGAGAAACAGCACCGAGAAGCGCCAGAAGTCCTCGGGAGTCTCCGCTTCGAGCATTTTCCCGTGCCAGTGCATCGCCCATGCATGGCGCTCAAACGCATACGCAGCCGCGGACTGCGCAGCTCCGATGAAGCCCGGCGTACCCTTATACCGCGCCAACACGGCCGCATTTGTCTGCCCCTGGCCCGAAAATCCCGTCACCATCAATGCTCGAGCCATTCTGGACGGCTCTGCGCTCGCCAGATTTTCCTCAACGTAATGCCCCAGGGCTGCCTCTTTGCCGCTCCAAAGTGCGGTCAACACCTCAAGAGCGAGTTCGTCGTCGTTGATGGCACCGTCCAGGCGCCGACTACGGATGGCGTCTAGCCGCGCGTGATCCTGAGCCGACCAAAGGGCTAGTCCAGCCAATGGCAGTCCAATGCGACCGAAGCTGTTCCTGACATGTGGCTCGCTTGCGAGGAGCGTTTCGAACAGCCGCGCGGCCAGATCGGGATTCCAAGCGGCAATGGCATGCGCCAGCAGAAGCCCTAGGTTGTGGACGCCCCCATGACGAGCTTTCGGCAACCTCAAAAACAGGTTCCCCCAGTCCTCCGCGAGCTCCCTGTCCGCTTCGGCAATCTTCTTGAATTCGCTTAAGCGCAACCTGTCCAAGACGATCGACGCGTCCGCCGCGGCAAGCTTAGCTTTGAAGACGTCGAAAGCCGCATATGAAAGCCGTTGCTGCTCCTCGAATCTGTCGATCTCGTCCTCGTCACCGCGCATCAGTTCAGTCAGGTCGTCGCGTTCCTCCGGCCGCGCCGAGACTTGGTAGCGCGCCGGTTCTAACTTGTCCTCGATACGCTGGTTTATCTCGATGACAGGCACGCCAACATCCAGCTCGAAGCCGGCCGCTTTTCTGATCGAGGCATCGATACATCGCGCAACCGCGGCGCCCGCATCGCCGCCGAGCCTCTCCGCAGCTTGGCCATAAAGCTCGGGGGTTATGCGGTCAAGCGCTTCGCTGCAGGCCAGCATTCCAAGACCGGCCGCCTCCAACATCACATGGGACCCATACCACGCTTCGTAGCCACCCCTACCGTCGAGGTTCCTGGCGGACCACCCGCTCTTCACCATCGACTCAATCGCGCGTTGGTCTCCAGCGTTCAGGGCCATGTACAAGGTGAGCGCGCGAACCGTCTCTACCTCGCTCCCGATGAGCTCGGGGAAGCGAGCGAGAACGCGATCAGACAGGAGAGTGCTGGAGTGGGCGCCGAACGCGAGGACGACGACCAACGCGCGCTCGTCCCCACTGTGAATTGTATCCAGCAGCAACGCTTCATATGCTGACTGCTCGAGCGACTTGGCGATGTACAGAACGGAAAGCAACGGGTTGCTTCCCGTATGCGGCGACAAAAGGGCCTTGACCTGCTCTTCGGCACTCATCAGTGGAAACGCAGCCAGCAGGAAATACTGCGCGATGAAATGGGGTTCGTCTCCCTTGAGTGCTGCCGCGGCGCTAGTGATCACTCCAGCCTCCACGTTAGACGCCATTTCCTTGGCCTGTGCCGCACTCAGAAGAGCATTGTGGTTCCCCATCTCAAAAGTTCCTTGGCGCAACGCCAGCCCTTTCCGGGAGATGACATGGCCGATGAACTCACGGTGCTTTGCGATTGCCACCGACGGCTCGAATCGCGCCAGCCCTGCCCTAGCATCCGCAAAATGCATATCGTCGCCGGACGGTCCCATGAACAGGCGGATCTTGGCGACATCGATGTCGGCGTAGCCCTTCGCCGTTTCCGTGATGTTGTCCGGCCTCTGGCTCTTCGGGTCGCAAGGATCGCTCGCACAGTACCTCTCGACGAGACGCCACCCCTCGAATACTGGCCGATCGGCAGTCAGATCGACCAGCAGAGCCTGCTCTTGGAGTGCCGCGGCAGGATCTCCTGTCGCTCGCAGGAGATTTACGTGAGCCCACTTTCCGGTTCGCGACACACCTGCATCGGCGAACATATTGCCCGCCTCCACTATGGCGTCTCGCGCTTCCGACCAGTCGACGCGATTGAACCGGACCAGATGGATGAACTGGTCGTAGGGACAGGAGAATCCCATGTTCAGCGCACCGGCGAAGCTCCAGTGGAGCAGCGCCCTCGAGAACGGCGCAACCGGCGTTCCCGCGATCAGCGCCAGGGCGAGGTGCGCGAGGGCATCGACATCGCCGTCGTTCCTCGTGAGCTCGTCCAGCAGCGCCTTCTCGATCGGTGAAAGCGCAACGATCTTGGCCTCAATCTCCGCCTGCCGCTTGCGCCGCTCCTCTTCCACTTTGCCCGCATCGTCACCGGAGTGGATGGAATACATCCTTGCCTCGGGAGCCAGAGAATAGTGTCCCAACCATGATTGCAGAATTGGGATCATCGCCGTCCATGCAGAATCACTCTGCTTGGCAGCGTGCAGCGCAGCCCGCACCCAGTCGAAGTTGGATGGATTGTCGGGGGCGAGACACAGTTGGCGCGCCGCCTGCATAAAAACGTTCGGCCGGCCTTCAGCCAGCAGGCAGAATGCCGGGAGCTCTTCCGCATTAGGGTTTTGCAATCCGGCGAAAGCACATGTGATAGCCACACCGATCTCCACCAGGCAGTCTCCGTCAAGGCAGGAGATGGTCAGCGCGGCGAGCACCGCATCCGACGTCCGATCGAGGGAGGCGATTGGTTCAATCATCGCCTCGATCGTGGCCGTCAGGTCGCGCCCATTGCGCTTGGCCGTGCGCAGTTCATCGACGATCGCGAAGCCCAATGCGAGCGTGAGACCGCTTTCATCCAGCCGGTACCGCGTCGGATCATCTTCGAGCTGGATGAAGAATCGTCCGTCCGATACCGCTTCCAGACCGCCGTCGAAGACTTTAAGGTCGTCAATCTGCCGCCTGTTGATCCTCATCAGGATCGTATATGCATGCTCCCTAAGCGCGCGTGCGAACTCGTGTGCCGGACGCGGAACCGGGTTGTCCCTTTCACCGTAGATGCGCATGTGCTCGAAAAGCAGCCGGCTGATGCTGAGTTGTTCGAGCTGCCTGATATGCGATCCCTGCAGCAGTTCCAATGCGATCGCAAGCAGTCTGGGATTGCGCAGCGACGTGGCCACCGTCTCGGGCAGATCGTCCACTCGTATGCCGTGCCCCTCGAGGATCAAGTCGCGCTCGGTATCTGTCCACTCCGGCACGGTAATCACTGCGGCGGATGCAATCAGGCGTCTCTTCAAGTGCGCCGAGTAGTGCACGGTGCGCGTGGTGAGAACCAGCTGCCCGCCCATTCTGCTCAACTCGTGGCTCATGTCGTTGGCGATCCGCCCCCAGTCGAGCTGCGGTCGCTGGTTCATCCCGTCGATCACGACCACCAGACGGGGCGAGGCGGGCGTTCCTGTCTTGCGCCAACTGCTGAAGGTTCGGAGCCACCGTGTAACAGCGGACTCCGATTTCCTGCCGCCAGTCTGCGCCACAAGCTTGTTAATCAACGCACCGATGACATCGCTGACTGCCGCAGCATCGCTGAACTCGTCAGCCGTGAACACCACCATCAACGGCCGGTCCGTCTGCGACAACCAGCTTTGTGCGAACAACCACGACTTGCCGTTTCCTTCGTCCCCAACGATGACGGCAATTTTTCCGGCTGGCCGGGATGCAAGGAACGAACCCATTTCGGAGACCAGCGACTCCCTCGGCAACGGATTGCCCAATGCAGCGTCGCCGGGGGCCAAGGGTTGCCGGAGATGGCGCTTGGCGCTTTGCCGGCTGCCGAAAACGTCCTCAAGCCAGCTGTGATTGTTGCGCACTGCCAGCGAGGTGCCGATTGTCGGCTCGCGGAGCAACCCACGGATGCGCGCGGCATGTCTCGCAAACCGCTCATCGTCTTCCGCTGCTTTGAGTAATGCCAATACGTTGGCACGGACTCCGAACTCGTCTCCCGCGCTGCGGCTGATGAACTCCGCAGCCGCCTCTGCGGCCATCGCCAGGGCGACCGCAAGTGCTGGCAGATCCGCCCTGCTCCAGTCCAGCACAAGCGTACTGATTCCGTTTCTTTCGCTGATTTCCAGAACGTTGTCCGCAAGTTGGGTACTGACGGACGTCGTCGCGCCAAGTACCCACAGATCGACTCTGCTCCCACCGTCGATCGTCAACTCGGCAATCTTGGTAATGACTTCGTTTTTTGGGATCTTGCGATCGTAGCGTTTTGCCTCGAAGCAGATGGCGTCGTCCTCGTAGGCCGACTTGCCATCCATGCCGAACTGCGATCCGCTGCCGGACAGCCGGAAAGGGACTCCCGAAACTTCGGCAAGAACAACAGCCAGCAGCCCTTCAAACCCATCCTCCCCAGTGGCGGGCAGTTTGAGCAGCATGGCTCGCAGCGCCGCGATTGCATCCTTGTCCATTGAAAGCCTTGAACTGCGTCGTGTTATCAGCTTGCCGCATTGACACGCCGATGTTAACGGTAAGCCCGGTGTCCGCCGACACCAGCTTTGGCGCACCGCCCGGCGAGCGTTGCCAGCACCTACGTCGAGATCATCGACGCCCTCCGCCAGGACGGCGCCTATCCCCAGGCCTACATTGAAGCTGTGGTTGCGCATCGCCGCCGCGGTTCTGATCAGCAACGTCGACCGCCACCTGCACGTTTACGGCTTCCTGCATGTGCGACAAGGGCGTGGACGCTGGCATTGGCCCTCGACGGCCCCTATTCTGAACAGGTTCGGGACCTGAAAACCTAGTTTTCCAAGGAAAGTGGGACGAATGCCCCGATCGTCTGGTTGATGGCGGTTTTGCCCGGCCTCCGACCCGAGCGGCCGGCGGCGATCGCTCCCGTGACCGACGCGGAGTAGGCCGTGGATCACTTGCGGCCTGTGGGACGCAAGACCGGAATGGATGATCCCGAATTGGACCAGTTCACCTATCCCATCGCATCCCTAACGCCAAGCGACAAGGAGTCTGATCGGCTAATGGCTACCCCCTTTTCCCGCCATCGTCCAACCTTGGGGACTCCCTGCGGCGCGAGTTGACGATGAGGGACGACTTTAACCAATCGACCAAAGAGCTGTTGGCCAAGCAGGCCGGCTATCGCTGCGCTCATCCGCACTGTGGCAAGCCCACCGCGGCAGCAAATGAAGACCAGACGCACTTCATCAGTATCGGGGTCGCGGCGCACATCTCTGCGGCCTCGGAGGGAGGCCCGCGATTCGATCCGTCTCTGAGTTCCAAGCAGCGCAAGGACGCCACCAACGGAATCTGGCTGTGCCAAGATCATGCCCGTCTGGTAGATGCCGACGAAAGCGGGTTCCGAGCAGAACAGCTGCGCGAATGGAAGCGACAGGCCGCGGCGCGATCTTTCCATGCGCTAATGGCAGGATCGAACGGCCATGCGTCGAGGGCCGGGTTCCTGCTCAACCCTGCCGGCGACCTGGATGTTCGCGACAGGTTCGGGCTAGCGGCGGATGAAGACATGATCGCGCTAAAGGCACGTCTTCTAGACGCAGCGCGCCAGGATGCGGCTGCGTTTCGTACCGGCGAACGGTGGCCGGACCATGCCATTGATCTCAGCCTCCGCCTGAGGGACGGTAAGGATTCCGGATCGTTCACAGCTGCCCAACTCGCGGACACAACCGGAACATTCAACGAAATCGCGATCCTCTCCTCGCCCGGCACCGGCAAGACGACCACATTGCTGCAACTAGCCGAGGCGATCATCGCGCAACGAAACGCCGTCGCCTGCTTCATTCCTCTCGACGAATGGTCCAGCCAGCAGGGCTCGCTCCTAGAGAACGTGCTCCAACGGCAGGCGTTCCGCCGTTTCAATGCAGAACACCTGCGCCTGCTGGCCTACGCCGGCGAGCTCACGCTGGTCCTCGATGGCTGGAACCAGCTCGACGGCGAGTCGCGCAAACGAGCACGTATAAACCTCGACAGCCTACGCCGCGACTATCCCAAACTCGGAATCGTCGTGAGCTCCCGAAACATCGGCGTAGACATTCCGTACTCCGCGACCATCGTGGATATCCAGCCGCTTGATCCGGGGCAGCAGCGCCGGTTCGCTGGCGCGATGCGCGGCACCGACGGGGAAGCCCTAGTCGAAGAGGCCCGGCTGATCCCCGAACTGCGGGAACTGATCGCTATTCCCTTGTTCCTCACCGTGCTGCTGCGACTCGCACCCGGCCGTAGCCTGCCGACCACCAAGGAAGGCCTGCTATCTGCATTCGCACAGGAACATGGACGGATCGCGGACCGGAACGAGGCGCTGCGCCGCGTTACCTTCGGATTTGAGAAGGAACTGCTCGTCGGTTTAGCGGCGAAAGCGACATATGCGGCCAATACCGCCATCGCCGACGACGCCGCGAGATCCTCGATCCACGAGACACTGGACGCCTTGGTGGCCAGGCTTCAGCTCGCCGCGCAGTCCTTGCCGCAACCGACGATTGTTCTGGATGCCTTGGTGGCCGAGCACCTGCTGATCCGATCAATGGCGTCGCCCCCGGGATACACGTTCCAGCACCAGCAATTTCAGGAGTGGTATGCATCCTTCGAAGTCGAGCGGATGATGCGTGGATTGACGAGGCAGGACGCCGAGGCCGCCGGTCGACTCTCGCGGAACGTCCTCGATGTCCGGGGATGGGAGGAGCCGATTCTCTTTGCCTGCGAACGTCTTGCCTCGGGCGACAGCGCCAGCATTGACGCCGTCTGCGCGACGATCCTGCGTTGCCTGTCGATTGACCCGATGCTGGCGGCAGAGATCATCTTCCGGAG
>Ga0160444_100684_pt1 | contig 11032 bp, 13 predicted proteins | sample HID1972K_E1MG_FD_108232 | JGI IMG/M metagenome (GOLD analysis project Ga0160444, IMG submission 108232) | Enriched pill bug-associated microbial communities from UW Madison campus, WI, USA - HID1972K_E1 MG | ecosystem: Host-associated > Arthropoda: Insects > Digestive system > Unclassified ... | reverse complement strand
GATCCGGGCGCAGCGCCTACGGTTTGCTTCGCTGCACCTCCTCTCGCTGTGTTTGGCTGCGCCAAACGGTCGCTGCGCTCCCACGCCCGGATCAATCCCTCCACTCAGCCTTCCGACGTCGCCTTACAGATCAAGAGCTGCAGCCGAGCTAACGCTCATCCTGTTGAGTGGTGAAGAGCATGCGGTCGGCTTTTGTTCGGTGTTGGATTCGCCCCTCACCCCAGCCCTCTCCCGAGGGAGAGGGAGCCGATTTGTGTGTTTTTCAAAGTCTGAGTTCAACTCGGTATCGCACGTCGGCGCAGCTCTTCCAAACACCTCGGTCAGTTCCCTCTCCCTCCGGGAGAGGGCTAGGGTGAGGGGCTTTTGATCTGTTTCAGAATCTGAGTTCAACGCGGTATTGCACGTCGGCGTAGCTCTGCCAAACACCCCGGTCAGTCCCCTCTCCCTTCGGGAGAGGGCTAGGGTGAGGGTTGGCTTTTGGCTGTTTAAATTTGTGTCAAATAACCAGAACCTTCCCACAAGGTTTTCAGGTTGTCCGTCGGACGTGCGCTCTCTAGTCTTTGGTTGTCGCCGAAAACTCGGCGATCGGGTGTGAGAACCCTGAAAAATTAGTGATTCAGTCCATCAGTCCGCATAATTGCCGGCGGCTTGTCCGCTGCCTGTAAATGCTTCATGGCGGCTATGTGCGGGCAGACTTCGGTCTGGCCGGTTTCCTATTTTTCCGGTTTCTCACCCCGCACATAGCTGCCACCCACTTCGCCGCGTGAGAAACGGCAAGGGATGGCTTCCATTTGCAAAATAGGGTTTCCAATGAATAAGCCGGTTCCAGATCCACCTATCGATCCCACCACCCCACTCGAAGACGCCCTCCGCGCCGAAGACCAGATCAAAACCCGCGAAGCCATCAAGCGCGCCCTCGATTTCTACCTCTGTCCCGAACCGGTCAAACCGCGTCAGCCCAGTACGATGTTCCTCATCCATGCGAACATTGACACCGAAAGCCTGCTGGCCCACGCCTGCGAATCGCTGGCCTCAGCCAATGTCATGGCCGCTGATCTGGCTGATCAGCTCAGTCGCCCGCAGCGCAGTACGGCGCTGGCGATCCAGCAGATCGTCATGCTTGCCGAGCTGGCGGTAAACCGGGTGCTGGATCGGGTTGATCCGCAGACGTAATACGTCCGAACAGCGCGTCATCGTGCTTCGCGAGCAGGCTCGCTCCTACAAGGCGATCGCATTCCAAATGTAGGTGTGAGCCTGTTCGCGATGGCGATTTTTCTGTGGTCGCTGTCTCTGGAAATATTCTCAAGGTTGATAAGTCCCAAAAAGGGACCTATCGTTCCCTTTTTGGGACTCTTTGGCCTTCACAGTGGAAACTATCTCTCTAAGCGAAGCGCTGTTTACCACTACTCAACAAAAAGTGTTGGGTCTGCTGTTCGGTAAGCCTGACCAGACTTTCTATGCCAATGAGATCGCGCGCTGGGCGTGTGTTGGCAAAGGCAGTCTCATGCGTGAACTCGACCGTCTGCAGCGAGCCGGTGTGTTGCGCATGACGAGGGTGGGCAATCAGAACCATTACCAAGCCAATCCCACCTGTCCCATCTATGCCGAACTACTGGGCATCGTCCGCAAGACGTTTGGCATCGCCGAGCCTCTGCGTCAGGCATTGCAGCCATTTACCGAGCAGATCACCTGGGCGTTTGTCTATGGCTCCATCGCCAAGGACACAGCAAACACACTCAGTGACATTGATCTCATGCTGATTGGCGAAGGCCTGCACTACAGTGACGTCATGGAACGGCTCATGCCCATGGAGGAACAATTGGGTCGTCCCATCAACCCGACGCTTTACACCCCGCAAGACTGGGCGGCGAAACTGGCTGCGCACAACAGCTTTGTCGTGCGGGTGGTGCAGCAGGAAAAAATCGATCTGTTAGGGGCAAACCCTTTGGAGTCCAAGGATGGGCAGCAACGAGAGTCTGGAGAATCTTCTACGTAGCGGTGGGCTGAAAGCGGAGCCGCCGGATCGCAAGGAGTGCGAGGGCTTGATGCGCTCGGCCGTGGATCGGCTCAAGGATGCGCAAACTCCTGCTTTGTCTTTTTCCAGCCGTTTCGACTTGGCTTATAACGCAGCGCACGCGTTGGCGCTGACGGCGCTTCGATTGAGTGGCTATCGATCGGATAAACGCTATTTGGTCTTTCAGTGTCTGGTGCATACGGCCCATATCAGCAAGGTTCAGGTGCGATTGTTCGCGTTGTGTCATGAGCGGCGCAATCTCGCGGAATACGAAGGGTATATGGATGAGGATGACGCGCTTCTGGCGCAGTTGTTGGAAAGCGCCTCGCAATTGTTGAGTAACGTCCAGCAACGAATGAACTGACATCCGGCATGGCTTGCGATCCTGATTAATCTCTTAAAGATCCTCCTCTATGAGCGGATACAGCTTGTATGGCTCAGGCCGCGCACGTCGCAAATCTCTCTGGGCCGCTCACCCCGGGAGTGTCTTGAAATGAAGCTGAAAACCGCTCTGCCGTCTGTGCTCCTCTTGCTTCCACTCACTACGTTTGCAGCGCCTGCCAGTCAATCCGGCGAGATCCGCTTCACCGGGCAGATCGTTGACTCGGGCTGTCAGGTCGGACCGGTCGGGGCGTTTGCGTCTCGTGAGTCTCGCCAGATCGAAATCAAGCCCGGCGTGAAAGTCGATGTCGACACCGATCGCAACGCTTGCAGTCATCAGGCGCTGCCGATTTCCATGCGCTACGAAGCGCTGAAGACCTCGACCGACAAAGGCATCGTCATCATCAGTTACCTGTAAACCGTTCGGCGTGCGCTGCAAATCTTCAGGTGCCCAACCTTGGCGCACAGGTATACTGCGCGCCTTCGCGGCTCACTGATCGGGCCCGACTTTTTGCTTTCCGGAGCTTTTATGACTTCCCCGACCCTGCCGCCGGTTGACGACGCTGTGAGCGATGTCCCGGCTGAACTGGCCGAAACCAGCGATACCAAAGCCGATATCCCGGCGTTCAAATTTCCGTTCAAGCCGGGCGAACTGGCTTCTGCCAAAGGCTCGAACCAGCCGTGGTACAAGAACGGCGCCAAGAACGGCCACACCAAGACCCCGGGCATGGCGCCGCCGGGCACCCGTCGTTCGATGGGCAAGCGCTGAGTTTTAATCCCGCCTGCGGCCATCGCTGTGATTTTTCATCACAGTGATGGCTAAGTGCTCAGTTCCTGAGCCAGATCAACGTTTAACCATTTGGTGCGCTTAGAGTCAGCAGCCCTGCCGACTCTTTCCAATAAAACGAGCGCGCTATCCCATGAAGATCAATCTCCCGGTGACCGGTCGCAACGTCGATGTGGCGTTGTATGAGGGGCGGCAGAGTCAGCGCAACTCCGAGGATGTGGCGAGGTTGGCCGGGGATTTAAGGTTGCTGGCGCGGGAGTTCTGGGCGCGGCGGCAGATCCGCGATTGAGGTTGCCTGCAAAGGCCCCATCGCTGGCAAGCCAGCTCCCACATTATTCTCGGGTGTTCACACAATTTGTGTACGCCACAAAACCCTGTGGGAGCTGGCTTGCCAGCGATGAGGCCAGTTCGTTCGCCGTAAAATTCTGATCAGGCCGCCCGCAACGAGATAAACGCGTATGTCTGCGCCGGCTCGGTCACCACTTGCGCCCCTGCCGCCAGCACTTGCCCGGCAATGTCATCTCCGGACACATGAAACAGCCATTCACTGTATGCGTCGCCCGGCGGCTGCGCACTCACCTGATCAATGACCGTGGCGAACGCCGTCATGTTCGGCAGGTAAGCGGTAAAGCCGTCCCCCTTCAGCGCCGTGGTACGAATCCCCAGCAGCCCACAGATAGCATCCTTGGTGCCGATGTCATCCCGATCCGCCTGGCGCGAGCGCTGAATCAACTCCACCAGTTCCTGATCCACCAACTCACCGCCAGCAATCAACACCGGCCCCTGTTGCCAGGACTCCGGCGGGCAGTCCTTGGCAGCAGGGTTGAGCGGGATGTGCGGGTTGATTTCCGCCGGATAAATGCGACACACCAACGGCCGCCGCTCGTAGATCCGGCACAGCTTGTCTTCGTCAAGATTCCGACAGGGGCCGACGTTGTACGCGGCGAAGGTGATCGCCACATGGGCGTCTGTCGCGCCACTGCGAACGACCACGGAGCGACGTTCAGCGTGCTCACGCTGTTGCGCCGGCAAGCCCAGACCATTGCCGAGAAAGGCTTCGACCAGCACGATCACCTGACCGCCATCCGCGGCCCACATTCGGGCTTCGGCCAGGGTCAGAGGGACATGGTGGTCGGTGCAGCATTTGCCGCAGCCTACGCAGGAAAACGTCGTATTCATTGAGCGATCTGTCTTCAATCAAGGTGTGAAACGGTGACGGAAAACCACCGCACAGGCCCGGGTTGAAGCAAGTTGTGCGCCACTCACTTCGCTTTGGCGGTCGGACGGATCGAGTCCCACTCGGTGACGAAGGCGGTTTTCGATTGTTTGTCGTACAGACACAGTTCGGTGCCTTGCTGGCCCTTCATGTGTTTTTGCGGGTATTGGCCTTGCAGCAACACGGCGGTGTAGCCCACGCGATCATCGAATTGCGCGGGTGTGCCGACCGGTTTTGGGTTTTTCAGACCACTGGCTTTGGTGCAACTGGCGAGTACGGTTTTGTCGTAGGCCGCCCAGGCGTCGGGGCTGGACGCGTGGGCCTGGGAGGCGAGGGCGGTGAGGCAGAGCAGGCTGGCGGTGAGGGTTTTCATGATCAGGCATCCTGGGGCGTGAGTGGCCAAGGTTGGAGTGTGCCGGGGGTGAAAAGTTGTCTGGGATGGCCCCATCGCGAGCAGGCTCACTCCTACATTTTGGAATGCATTCCCCTGTAGGAGTGAGCCTGCTCGCGATGACGGACTTTCAGTCCGGCACTAGCTCGCGGCGGACCACATACATCCCGGCACTTTCATACAAGCGCTGCGCCCGCCGGTTGTCTTCCAGGACCTTCAGATCAACAAACCCTTCGCGCCGTTGCTGAAACACCTTGAATGCATTGAACAGCAACGCCCAGCCCAATCCGCGCCCCTGCATCCGCGGATGCACCACCAGATTCTTGATATAGGAGCTGGTCCAGCATTGCGCCACACCGACGACACCCTCGGCATCGCGGGCAATAAAGCACAGCGTCGGATCATATTCAGGATCGGTTTCGAACTGCTTCTGCCAGGCGTCCAGCGCTGGGACCCGGCCGCCGCCTTCGTGATAACCGAGTTGCATCAAATGATGCACGTCCGCCGCCATTTCGACGGAGTACGTACACAGTTCAATATCTTGTGGCCAAGGTGCATCCGGCGCGTCCTTACCGAGGTCGCGCCGCATCAAAAAACAATACGTCTCGGCCAAGACTCAGTGCCCGTGTGCCGCGACGTGTTTGGCCGCTTCGATCAGGCAATGGGTCAGTTCCGGCGAGGAGAACTTGGTCAGCACGCCATTCGCTCCGGCCAGGCGCGCTTTCTCGCTGTTCATCGCGCTGTCGAGCGAGGTGTGCAGCAGCACGTACAAATGGGCGAAGTCCGGCGTTTCGCGCAGGGTGCGAGTGAAGGCGTAGCCGTCCATCTCGGACATTTCGATGTCGGAGACGATCAGGTTGATCTGCTGCGCGGTGCCTTGCAGGTCGAGCAGGCAGTCGATGGCTTCCTTGGCGCTGCGGGCGGTGTGGCATTGCAGGCCGAGGTTGCGCAGGGTGTGCACCGATTGCTGCAGTGCTACCTGACTGTCGTCGACCACCAGAATGCGCGCGTTGCCGAGCACTTCGGCGTCTTCCATGGTCAGGTCGGTCGGGGCCATTTCGATCTGCGCCGGGGCAATGCTGTGGATAACCTTTTCGATATCCAGCACCTGCACCAGCGTGCCGTCCACCGAGGTCACACCGGTGATGTAGGCGCGCGAACCACCCGAGCCAAACGGTGGTGGCTTGATGTCGGTGGTCAGGCAATGGACGATTTTGCTCACAGCCTGGACGTGCAGACCCTGTTTGGAGCGGCTGACGTCGGTGACGATCAGGCAACCGCCGTTCGGGTCTTCCAGCGGACGTTCACCGATGGCGCGGCTGAGGTCGATGACTGACAACGAGGCGCCGCGCAACGTGGCGATGCCTTTGACGTGCGGGTGCGACTCCGGCAGCTTGGTCAGCGGCGGGCAGGGGATGATTTCACTGACTTTCAGCAGGTTGATCGCCATCAACTTGCCGCTGCGCAAGGTAAACAGCAGAAGCGAAAGTGAGTCTGCGCGGGCTTTGGTGGAGGACATATGAACCTTCTGTGGAAAGGTGGTGGGCGAGGGTGGAAATCGCCAGAAACTATTGATGCCGGGTTATCGGCGTTAAAGGGGTGGGCTTTAGGTTAGTTGTCGGGTGGCGTGCAGATCAAAAGCCAAAGCCAAGCCCCTCACCCCAGCCCTCTCCCGGAGGGAGAGGGGGCCGACGGAGGTGTCAAACGTTGTACATCGACCTGAACGACCGAGTCGATTATGGATTCGGTAAAGCAGGTTCACGTCGGCGGACATCTCCAATATCCCCCAATCAGTCCCCTCTCCCAGTGGGAGAGGGCTAGGGTGAGGGTGTGCTTCTAGCTCTTCATGCCCAACCGCTTGGCCATCCGCCCAAGGTTCGCCCGATCCAGCCCCAACTCCCGCGCCGCACTCGCCCAGTTATCCTGATTCCGCTCCAGCGCCGCACTGATCAAACGCCGCTGATACTGCTCGGTCGCACTGCGCAAATCCCCACTGATCAGCGGCATCTCAGCCACGGTACCGACAACAGCCTCAACTGAGTTATCCACAACCTCACGCGGCAAATCCAGATCCGCCGCACTCAAACTGAGGATCTTCGGTCGCACCTTGCAATTGCCCAGCGCCTTCAACGCACTGCGGCCGATCAAGTGCTCAAGCTCGCGCACATTGCCCGGCCAAGTGTAGGCGAGCAGTGCTTCCTGGGCGTCGCTGTTCAGGCGCAGGCTGTTGAGGCCCATGCGCGAGCGGTTCTGCTCCAGAAAGAAACCACTGAGCAGCAACACATCACGCCCACGATCACGCAGCGCCGGCACGCGCAGCGGGTAGACGCTGAGGCGATGATAGAAGTCGGCACGATAGCGACCGCTGCGCACTTCTTCGGCCAGGTCGCGGTTGGTCGCGGCGATCAAACGTACATCGACTTGATGCTCCTTGTCCGAGCCCAGGCGCTGCAACTGTCCGCTCTGCAAAACCCGCAGCAACTTGGCCTGCACCGTCAACGACAATTCGCCGACTTCATCGAGAAACAGCGTGCCGCCATTGGCCAGTTCGAACTTGCCGCGACGGTCGCTGGTGGCGCCGGTGAAGGCGCCGCGTACGTGGCCGAACAGTTCGCTTTCGACCAGCGTATCCGGCAGCGCGGCGCAGTTGAGGCTGATGATAGGTTGGTCGGCGCGCGGTGAGGCGGCGTGGATCGCCTGCGCCACCAACTCCTTGCCGACCCCGGTTTCACCGGTGATCAGCACGGTCAGATCACTGCCACCGACCAGATCGATTTCTTCCACCAAGCGTTTAAGTGCTTTGCTCTGGCCGATCATTTCGCGGTTTTGCTGACCGCTGGCCTGACGATAAACCTCAGCGCGTTGATGCTCGTCATCGGCGCGAGTGGCCAGCCGTTGGATGCGCTCAGCGGCGTTGACCGTGGCCGAGGCGAGGCTGGCAAAGGCTTGCAGGGCGTCGAGTTCGATGGGTTCGAAACGCTCGGGATCGAGTGCATCAAGGGTGATCAGGCCCCAGAGCTTTTCTTCGACAAACAAAGGGCAGCCCAGACAGTCGTGAACTTCTAGATGATCATCGAGACCATCGACCAGGCCGTCGTAAGGATCGGGCAAATCACTGTCAGCGGCGAAGCGGGTCGGCCCGGCGCCGGCCAGCAGGATTTCGAAGCGCGGGTGTTCGCTGACTTTGAAGCGCCGGCCCAAAGTGTCGGTACTCAAGCCGTCCACCGCCAGCGGCACCAGCGATTCACCGTCGAGCCGCAACAACGCGGCGGCATCGCAGGGCAACAGCGCGCGCATGGCTTCGAGCAGGCGTCGGTAACGCTCGCCCTCAGGCAGTTCGCGGGAGAGGTCGGAAACCAGAGGCAGCAGGGCGGTGAGCAGGGATTTGGCGGTCATGGTCTTGTAGTCAAAGGGACACGATGTAGTCGAGATGACTATAAGTCTGTTTGAGTCGTTATGACTACTATGCTTTCAAGTTATTGATTTATATGGATAAAAAACTTGGCATGAAATCTGATAAGCCTAAGGTAACTTTTCAAGAAAGCTCAGGAGTTGCTCTTATGCTTAGCGTCCAGGATCGTGCCATCGTCAAATCCACCGTGCCTCTGCTGGAGAGCGGCGGTGAAGCGTTGATCACGCACTTCTACCGCATGATGCTCTCTGAATACCCTGAGGTGCGCCCGCTGTTCAACCAAGCGCACCAGGCCAGCGGCGACCAGCCCCGTGCCCTGGCCAACGGTGTATTGATGTACGCCCGCCACATTGATCAACTCGATCAGCTGGGCGATCTGGTAGCGAAAATCATCAACAAGCACGTCGCTCTGCAGATCCTCCCGGAGCACTACCCGATTGTCGGTGCCTGCCTGCTGCGCGCCATTTCCGAAGTGCTCGGCGAAGAGATCGCCACCCCGGAAGTGATGAGCGCCTGGGGCGCGGCGTATGGCCAACTGGCCGACATCCTGATCGGTGCCGAGGGCGCGATCTACGACCAGAAAGAACAAGCGGTTGGCGGCTGGCGCGGAGCGCGCGAATTCATCGTCGCGGCCAAGGTCGAGGAGAGCGCGGAAATCATCTCCTTCTACTTTGAACCTGCCGACAAGGGCCCGATTCTGGCAGCCGAACCGGGTCAGTACATCGGCATGAAGCTGATCCTCGATGGCGAAGAAATCCGCCGTAACTACTCGCTGTCGGCGCTGGCCAATAAAGGTCAGTACCGCATCAGCGTCAAGCGTGAACCGGGTGGTCGCGCATCGAACCATTTGCACGATCAACTGCATGTCGGCGCGAGCATTCAGCTATTTCCACCGTCGGGCGAGTTTACTTTGACGGCCAGCGACAAACCGCTGGTGTTGATCAGCGGCGGCGTCGGCATCACTCCGACGCTGGCGATGCTCGAAGCGGCGCTGGAAACCGAGCGCCCGGTGCACTTCATTCATTGCGCGCGCAATGGCAGCGTCCATGCGTTCCGCGATTGGGTCGATGGTCTGGCGGCGCGTCATCCGCAACTCAAGCGTTTCTACTGCTACGCCGAAGACGATGGCGTCAGCCCGGCGGCGGACAAGGTGGGCCTGCTGAGTCTGGAGCAGTTGGGCGAATGGCTGCCGGAGCAGCGTGATGTCGACGCGTATTTCCTTGGCCCGAAAGGGTTCATGGGGGTGATCAAGCGTCATCTGAAAGCCTTGGGTGTGCCGGAGAAGCAGAGCCGTTACGAGTTCTTCGGGCCGGCTTCGGCTCTGGAGTAATCCTTAAGACCGAGTCGCCTTCATCGCGAGCAGGCTCACTCCTACAGGCGCAGTGGCGTACATGAGGATGGTGTACGACACAGATCCCTTGTACGAGTGAGCCTGCTCGCGATGGCCGTTACACCATTCTGATTCGCAAAATATCCCTACAACTTAATGGTTCCTTAACTGCTTTATCGTTTATTCCCCCGGTGTAGACTTGCGACAACTTTCAGCCGTCGGCCGGCTGAACCATGGACATAAAAGGGAAACGCGATGAGCGAGGAAACGATTCGGTTGGGCCGTGAGCGGCGCTTTCTGGTGCTGTTGGGGATCATCTGTCTGGCGCTGATCGGTGGCGCGCTTTATATGCAAATCGTACTGGGCGAGGCGCCATGCCCGCTGTGCATCCTGCAGCGTTATGCATTGCTGCTGATCGCATTGTTCGCCTTTATCGGCGCGGCCATGCGCACCCGCCGCAACATCACCGTGTTCGAAGTCCTGGTAGTGATTTGCGCGATTGCCGGCGCCGCTGTGGCCGGCCATCACGTGTACACCCAGTTCTATCCGGCAGTGAGTTGTGGCATCGATGTGCTGCAGCCAATTGTCGACGACTTGCCGCTGGCGAAGATCTTCCCGCTGGGCTTTCAGGTCGACGGTTTTTGCTCGACACCGTATCCGCCGATTCTCGGTCTGTCGTTGGCGCAATGGGCGTTGCTGGCGTTCGTGCTGGTGGTGATTCTGGTGCCGCTGCTGACCTTGCGTAACCGAAAAGCACTGCGCTGAATCAACTAATCGGCAGTCTGGCCGATACAGAAAACGCCTCGATTTGCGTATCAGCATATCGGGGCGTTTTGCATTTCAGAGTGTTTGTGAAAACACCGTGACGGACGGCAAGTGAGGGTGTGGCAGATGTGCGACATGTTGTCACACACGCCGTGTCGCAGCGCTCTTCAGTGACACGGAATCGGTCGTTGTTACAAAAAAGGATTGGTCTGTTTCGAGGTTTTTCGGCTTTAGCACGAGAGTGCCAGAGCAGGCAGTTTTAACAAGCGCTGGCATATGGCCAAAAGCCTTGGGTTATCGGGGCTTGCGCTGTTCGAGGCGTCGGAAAAAGCCCTCAGAGCTGTCTGAACTGGGGCGGGTACACCTACAATTTTTGGTGTTTTTGTTGAGAATCGATTTCGATAACATGCGGAACTTTTGCAAAAATGGCGATGGATTGTTGCTCGAACGGATAAAAATTATTTCGGGATAAGACATGGTGTATAGGGCGCTACCTATCTACAATCGCCCGCACTGAATTCCCGGCACTGTTCAGCCTTTATTAAGGAACGCTTTTTATTAAGGCGCTGCGCAGAAAGTCGGGTGTCGAGTGAGTCGAAAGGCTTCCAAGACACCCAGGTGTCGGTGCCTTCCAACTTTCCGCACCAAATGGAATTGGTCTGTAACAAGGCCTTTGACCACGAATTCGAATAAGAACTGACCGCTGTCCCAGGTTTTGTCGAGCGTCTGACGCGCG
>Ga0160444_100680_pt1 | contig 11107 bp, 12 predicted proteins | sample HID1972K_E1MG_FD_108232 | JGI IMG/M metagenome (GOLD analysis project Ga0160444, IMG submission 108232) | Enriched pill bug-associated microbial communities from UW Madison campus, WI, USA - HID1972K_E1 MG | ecosystem: Host-associated > Arthropoda: Insects > Digestive system > Unclassified ... | reverse complement strand
TGAAAACCAGGGTTACTGTTTTTCGGCACAGCGACGGGGGCGGGCAGGAAGCGCCAAATCAGTCCACCTCCGAGCACCAGGTTCAGTACCGCCAAACTGTAAAACGATCCCATCCATCCCTGGTGGGCGACTAAAAAAGTGACCAGCGGAAACCCGACGGCCAGCCCCAAAGAGACGCCCAATGCGGTGACGGCATTGGGTTTGCCAATCTGTTCAGCAGCAAAGTTATCGCTGATAAAACGCGTTTTAAGTGAAAACAGCGGACCTTCCGCGATACCCAGAATAATGCGGGCGACCAGCATCCCCATCAGCGAACCCAACAACGGTGAAATCGCGCAGACTACCGCCCAGATAGCGATGCTGGCTAACAATCCCTGTCGGTAATTCCACTGACTTTCTATGAACGGTGTTAAGAGTAATGCCGAAAAACCATAACCCAGAAGAAAACAGGTCATCAGCATTCCCTGTAACATTCTGTTTTCATTTAACTGGAAATGGGCGGCGAAGTCTGGATTCAGTATCATTACTGAAATATTTACCCGATCGATATAAGAAATAATAATTAACAACAGCAATGCTATTGTCCCCTGCCATTTTGTGGTCATCTTTATTCTTTTCTCCCGGTCATCTAACAATCAAAATTGTTATTTTTAAATAGCGGTGATAGTCACGCAGGTAAAATGGTTCACCAGTGAAACTCATTGTTTTAAAACAATAAATTAAATATTGGTTTCACTGATGAAACGTTATGTAGCATGGCCTTTATCATTTTTAATAACGATCTGGAAAAGAAGTCAATAGTCATTTTCGAAAATTAAATGGCCAGATTAATTTATTCTCATGCCGCGCTTTGAATATCACGACTTCTTCTTTTCGTCCTTTTTCGTGATCGGTTGCACAGTTAGCTCATTAAATAGCGATCGATTAACAAATCCTTCACATTGCCGCTTGACGAAAGAGTGAACGCTTTTATATTGACCGTATTAAATAAGAAACAGAGTTTCATATATGAAACAGAGCCTGGAGGATCGTGATGAGCTGGATAGGCGTATGTGACGCAGAGCAGGTACAGGAAGATTTCCCTTATAGCGGCAACATCGACGGTAAAGAAATCGGCATTTATCTGATTGAGGGGGAGTATTACGCGCTGGAAGACGTATGTCCCCATGCCTATGCGCTGTTAAGCCAAGGTTTTGTGGAAGACGGCAAGGTCGAATGTCCGCTGCATGAAGCGGTATTCGATGTGAAAACCGGCCAGTGTCTGCATGGCCCGGGCGGTCGTAACCTCAATCGTTACCCGGTTCGGGTATTCGACAATCAGATCCAGATTACTTTTATCGAGGAGAGCGTGGCATGAGCGAAACCCTGAACTTCAACCCGGCGCTGCCGGAAAGCCGCCAGTTTACGCCGCCCGCTGAAGGCGGGAATGGCAATATTCATAAGCCCGGCGACTATCACAATCTTATCTGGCAGACCCGTAGCCGCGTCCCGGAAAACTGGGAGCTGCACCTTATCGCCACCCTCGAAACGCTGTTTGAACAGGGAGCGGAGAGCCTGGCGCAACTGGTAGAAGGGCTGAATGCGCTGAAGATGCACGATCAGCAAGGCGAGCCCTGGAGCGAAGCCAGCTTTCAGGCGTTTTTGCAGGTAAACGGTTACTGAGGACACAGCGATGACGACAACGGTACAAAACTATCTTGATAAAGGGTTACGCGGTCTGTGGTATCCGGTTCTGGCAAGCTGGGAAGTGCAATCCGCACCGGTCGGCATTACCCGTCTCGGCGAACAAATTGTGGTGTGGCGTAATAAAGACGGTCAGCTGCAGGCGCTGGAAGACCGCTGCCCGCACCGCGGTGCTCGCCTGTCGATGGGCTGGAACCTGGGCGACCGTATCGCCTGCTGGTATCACGGCGTGGAAGTGGCCGGAAACGGCGAAGTGAAAGATGTTCCGGCGGTGGACAAATGTCCGCTGGTGGGCCAGCAGTGCGTACGCAGCTACAGTGTTCAGGAAGCGCATGGGGCTATCTTCCTGTGGTTTGGCGTCACGGCCGATCAGCCGCCGGAAGATCTCACCTTCCCGCAAGAGCTGGCTGACAGCGATAAATACAGTAATTTCCTCTGCACCGCCGCCTGGAAGTGCAACTATCAGTACGCGCTGGAAAACGTCATGGATCCCATGCATGGCACTTACCTGCACTCCTCTTCGCACTCGATGGCAGAAGGAGAGCGTAAAGCGGAGATGGTACTCCAGCCGACGAAAACCGGTTTTATCTTCGAGAAGAAAGGCCAAAGTGGCGTGAACTTCGACTGGGTAGAGCTGGGTAACAGCGGCGCTTACTGGATGCGGCTGTCTATTCCGTACAAAAAGCGCTTTGGGCCTGGTGGGCACTTCTGGATTGTCGGCATGGTGGTGCCAGAAGATAACGACAACTGCCGGGTCTTTTTCTGGCGTATTCGCGGTGTGCAGGGCTGGCAGCGTGATTTATGGCGCTTTATGTACCGCAACCGCCTGGAAAAACTGCACTGGGAAGTGCTGGAGCAGGACCGCGTAGTGCTGGAAAGCCTCGCGCCCAATGCCCGCGATCACGAATACTTGTATCAGCACGATGTGGGCCTTTCCCGCCTGCGCCGTATGATGCAAAAAGCGGCTAAAGAGCAATTGGCTGCGCGCGAAGAACAGCAGGGAGCCGCCTGATGAACGGGCTGTTAAACGGTAAGCGTCTGGTGGTCACTGGTGCGGCGCGCGGCCTGGGCTTTCATTTTGCCAAAGCCTGTGCAGAGCAGGGGGCTGAGGTGGTGATGTGCGACATTCTGCAGGGCGAGCTGGCGGAAAGCGCCCATCGTCTGCGCGAGCAGGGTTATCGCATCGAATCGCAGTTTATCGATCTGGCTGATGCGCACTCCATCACCGAGGCTTTTCGCGCGATCGGCGAGCAGGGGAAGATCGATGGTCTGGTGAATAACGCCGCGATGGCTACTGGCGTCGGCGGCAAAGATATGATCGATTACGATCCGAGCCTGTGGGATCGGGTGATGTCTGTTAACGTCAAGGGCACCTGGCTGGTGACCCGGGCGGCGGTGCCATTGTTGCGTGAAGGCGCAGGCATCGTGAACGTCGCCTCCGATACCGCATTGTGGGGCGCACCACGGCTGATGGCCTATGTCGCCAGCAAAGGGGCAGTGATCGCCATGACCCGCTCAATGGCCCGTGAGCTTGGCGAAAAGCGTATCCGTATCAATGCTATAGCCCCTGGTCTGACCCGCGTTGAGGCGACGGAATATGTTCCCGCCGAGCGTCATCAGCTGTACGAAAATGGTCGTGCATTAAGCGGCGCTCAGCAGCCGGAAGATGTTACTGGCAGTGTGGTGTGGCTGTTAAGCGATCTGTCGCGGTTTATCACCGGGCAGCTGATTCCGGTCAACGGCGGATTTGTTTTCAACTAAAAAAGCGAGGCGGTATGGCAAACGATCAGGAAGTGAAATACCTGGTGCCGGGGCTGGAGCGAGGACTACAGCTGCTTCTGGCATTTGGCGAACAACATCGCGATCTGACCTTTGCCGAGCTGCACCGGCTGGTCGATATGCCGAAAGCGACCGCCTATCGCGTGGTGCAGACGCTGGAGTATATGGGGTTTCTGGAGCGTAATTCACGCACCAACACCTTCTCGCTTGGGATGAACGTGCTGCGTCTTGGTTTTGAGTACATTGCGTCGCTGGATGTGGCACAGGTCGGCCAGCCGGTGATTGAGCAACTGCGAGATACCAGTCAGTGCAGCAGCCATCTGGCGATCCGAGATGGACGGGACATTATCTACATCGCCCGCGTCAGCGCCGCCGGTTCACGCATCAATCAGGTCAGTATTGGCACGCGTCTGCCGGTTCACTGTACGTCGCTGGGTCGCATGCTGCTGACCGATGTCTCACGCAGCGAATTTGAAGTGCTGTTTCCTGATGAGCAACTGCCAGGCAACACGCCGGGACAACTCCATGACCGTGAAACGCTGTGGCAGATGGTGCAGCAGGATAAAGCGCGCGGCTATGTGATTGGTGAATCCTTCTACCGTCATGGCATCTCCTCCATTGTCTACCCGGTCTACGATCGCAGCGGTCGAGTGGCGGCGGTAGTGAGCATTCTCGTGCCATCGGATGAGATCCCGCAAACCGACAGGGAACGGCTGCAAAACGACGTCAGCATCGCGGCGGACAAAATTTCTGGCTTTTTGGGGTATCTGTCACAAGCCAGTTAAATCAATACGTTAATGGCAGGCGCTTGATTGCGTCGGGCATGTTTTACGCCCAAATCTGGGCGACAGAACAGTAAAGAGGCTACGAACAATGAGTGTAACCGGAATTGAAAAGCTGGAATTTGGTGTCGACGATCTGAGCCATTGCGCCAAATTTATGCGTGATTTTGGCCTGGCGGGCGATGCCAGCGGCCAGCGCTTTACGACCCTAAGCGGTGCGCGGGTGGAGCTGAACCCGACTCAGAGCCCGGACTTGCCGCCGGCCTTTGAAGCAGGCAACACGTTACGCCGTATGACCTGGGGCGTAGCGGACCAGGCGGCACTGGATGCGCTGCGACCTAAGTTGGCACAACAGCCGGCTTTTCGTGAGGTAGACGGCGCGCTGGAGTGTCAGGATCCGAACGGTATGACGCTGCGGGTGCAGGTTAGCCAACAAACCGCAGTGGAGCTTAACGTCGAGCCGATTAACCAGTGGGGCGATGTGCGTCGAATTGATACGCCAAGTCCGGTTTATGATCGTGCGCAGCCTATCAACGTCGGTCATGTGGTGTTTTTCGTCGAAGAGCTGGCAGCGGTTGAAACGTTCTACCGTGAAGTGCTCGGTTTCCAGGTTTCAGATCGCTATATCAACCGGGCGGTATTCCTGCGCTGTGGTGTGCGCGGCGGTCACCATAACCTCTTTTTATTACAGTTACCCAACCGCAAGCGGGGTCTTAATCACGTTGCCTTCACCGTGCGCGATATCCATGAAGTGATTGGCGGCGGTATTGCGATGAACAAAAACGCCTGGAGCACCTTTATCGGTCCGGGTCGCCATCCGGTCTCTTCCGCCTATTTCTGGTACGTCAACAGCCCGACTGGCGGCGCATTTGAGTACTACACCAACGATGATTTCCTGACCGAGAACTGGCAGCCGCGCGAGCTGGAACATTCGCTGGTCTCCTTTACCGAATGGGCGGTGGAAGGCGGCATCGACCACGATACCCGTCGTCAGCAGAAAAAACCGGAGGCGGTATGACGGCGCGGATAGTGATTATCGGCGGTGGTCAGGCGGGCGGCTGGGCGGCGAAAACGCTGCGTGACGAAGGTTACGACGGTGAAATTTGCGTCATTGCTGAAGAGCCGTGGGATTTCTATGAGCGTCCTCCACTGTCAAAGGCGACATTGCTGGAGGTTGAAGCGGCGCTGCCACGGTTGTTTAGCGAGGAGGCCCAGCAAGCGTTAAACCTTAACTGGTATCGCCCTCTGCGCGCTGAATCCATTGATCGTGAAGAAAAAACCATACGGCTGAGTAATGGCGAGCGGCTCGGCTACGACAAGCTGCTGATTGCCACCGGCGGTCGGGCTCGTATGCCTGGCGACGGATGGGCGAAACACCCGCAGGTTTACACGCTGCGCCACTGGCAGGATGCGCAGCGTCTGAAACAGCGGCTGACAACCCTCTCGCGGCTGGGGATTGTTGGCGGCGGCTGGATTGGTCTTGAAATTGCCGCATCAGCGCGAAAGAGCGGCGTGGACGTCACCGTATTTGAACAGCAACCGGCGCTGTGTATGCGCTCGGTGAGCGGCGACGTGTCGCAAGAACTGGCACGCGTCCATCGTGCACAGGGCGTTGAGATTCGCAGTGGCTGTGGCGCGCTTGAGCTGGAAGAGCGTGATGGTCTGCCGGTTATCCACTGTGACGGCCAGCGTGAAACTTTTGATGCGGTGGTGGTAGGGATTGGCGTTGATCTCAATCTTGAGCTGGCGCATGAGGCGGGGCTGACCGTTGAGCGCGGGATCGTCGTTAATGCGCAAGGCCAGACCACCGATCCAGCTATTTTCGCGGCGGGGGATGTGGCTCAGCATCACCAGTATGGCCTGTGTATTCAGTCGTGGGCATTCGCCCAGAACCAGGCAATCGCGACGGCTAAAGCGATGCTGGATCCGCAGGCTGCGGGATATGACGAAGCGCCGTGGCTGTGGTCGGATCAATACGCGCACAATATTCAGATCCTCGGGATCCCACAACCAGGCAGCCGGACGGTGGTGCGTGAGGATCCCAAAGGGTCGCTATTTTTCTCGATAGACGCTGACGGTCGCCTCAGTCAACTGGTGGCGTTTAACGACCCACGGACCGTCAAACTGGCGAAGCGCTGGATGGCGGCAGGACGGGATCTGTCTGCCGTACCGCTCGATGACCTGACCTTTTCGCTGATGTCATTGCGATAACACTCGCGCACCCTTAAGGGGGAGAGATGACCACATTAGAGACAAACGCCGCGCCGATCGAGGCAAGCGGTGAGGGCGTCCGTACGCCTGAAAAAGCGGTCCGCTGGGCAATTCCGTTGTCATTGCTGGCCTGCGTACTGCTGGCGTTTTTTGACAAGATAAGCATTGCCGCACTGTTTTCCGACAGCCATTTCCAGCAGGCGATGGGCATTGATTTTGACACCACGCGGCTCGGCATTCTGATGAGTGCGTTCTTGCTGAGCTACGGTTTTTCGTCGGTATTGCTGAGCGGATTAGGTGATCGTATCGCCCCGCTGCGCCTGCTCACCGGGATGATGGTGGTGTGGTGCCTCTTAATGGTGATGATGGGCTTCACGCATAACTACACGGCGATGGTCACCCTGCGCATTTTGCTCGGCATCGCCGAAGGGCCGCTGTTCCCGCTGGCGTTCGCGGTTGTCCGCCATACCTTTCCGCAGCGGCTACAGGCGCGCGCGACCATGTTGTGGCTACTTGGTACGCCAGTCGGTGCAGCCATTGGGTTTCCGCTGTCGATATGGCTACTCAACACCTTTGGCTGGCAGAGCACCTTCTTTGTGATGGCAATGCTGACGCTTCCGGTGCTGTTTTTGGTGCGTATCGGGCTGCGCGGGATCCAACTGGAGAACAAAACAGCCGGAGCGAAGGTGTCGCAGGAAGCGCGGCGTGCCGCGCGTCGCGAGCTGTTTGTGAGCCCCCATTTCTGGCTCATCTGCATTTTTAATATCGCCTTCCTGACCTATCTGTGGGGCATCAACGGCTGGCTGCCTGGCTATCTGATCAAAGGCAAAGGTATCCATCTGGAACATGCCGGATGGCTGTCGTCGATGCCGTTTATTGCCATGCTGGTGGGCGAAGTGATTGGCGCCTGGCTCTCTGACCGTGTCGATAAACGTGCCGCCGCCTGCTTTATTTCGTTGGCCGGGGCCGCCGTGGGTCTGGTCGCCGTGATGCACTTGAGTACGCCGCTGACGATCATTACGGCGATGAGCTTTAGCACCTTCATGTGGGGCACAGGTGCACCCAACATCTTTGCGCTGCTGGCGAAGGCGACTCATCCCCGGGTCAGCGCCACCGCGGGAGGTATTTTCAACGGGCTGGGAAACTTTGCAGGCGCTCTGTCGCCAGCGGTGATGGGGGCGCTTATCGCCTTCACCCACAGCATGGATTCCGGGATGATTTTTCTGGCGGTGATGGCGGCTGTGGGCTGCGTCCTGTTACTGCCGCTGCTGAGACGTTACTGAGGATAAAACGATGACTGATTCAACCGTAACTGCAAAACAGGGTATCAAACCAGAGCATCTGACGATGGAAGAGTGGGTGGAGTCGCGTATCGCGCGCTTTGAAGGACGTAAATATGACTGGAATGCGCTGAAATTCCAGGCCGATTTTGACCCTAAATATCGTCGCGCCCAGATGCGTTATATCGGTACCGGTGCTACTGGCGTTGCCAGCGACACCAATACCGTCGCCGCAGATAATTTCACTTTCTCCACCATGGTGCTGCCATCGAAATGCGAGGGGCCGCTGCACCTGCATGATGACGTGGAAGAAGTGTTTTTCATGCTCAAAGGGCAGATAACGCTGATGATTCAGGACGGTGACCGCTATACCGAAACCGTGCTGCGTGAGCGTGACCTGATTTCTGTACCGGCGGGCGTCTATCGTGGGTTGTTTAATCACGGTGAAGAGGAAGCGCTGATGTGCGTGATGCTGGGCACCAGAAAGCCGAATATCCCAACCTATCCGGAAGATCATCCTCTGTCGAAAGTAAAACGTCATTAAGGAGGCGGTATGACGGGTTTTCGTGAACAAGGGCATGGCACACCGCTGATGTTGCTCCACGGTATCAGCTCCGGTGCAGCCTCCTGGCATAAACAGATGGGGCTGGCCGGTTTCCGTGTGCTGGCCTGGGATATGCCCGGTTATGGCGAAAGCCCGATGCTACCGGGTAAGCATGCTGATGCGGGCGAGTATGCCGATGCACTGGCGATGATGCTGGACCGCGCAGGCGTTCAGCAAGCGGTGCTGGTGGGACACTCCCTTGGCGCGCTGGTTGCCAGCGCCTTTGCGGCAAAGTATCCCCAGCGTGTGCTGCACCTGATTTTAGCCGATGCCGCTCAGGGCTACGGCCAGGCGGAGCCGGAACAGCGGGAAAAAGTCTGGCAGGACCGTCAGCAGCAGATGGCGCAGGGAACGGACGTGCTGGCGCAAACCCGGGCGGCGAGGCTGCTGCATCCGTGTGCGCACGAGGCGGACATCGCTACTGTCGCCGCTGGCATGCGCAGGCTACATCGCGAGGGCTATCTGGCTGCGGCATGGATGCTGGCGCACGACGATATTCACCGCTGGCTGGGCGATTATCGTGGCCGGTTTGAGCTGTGGTGCGGCGAACAGGACGCAATTACTCAGCCAGAACGGGTTCATGGTCTGGCGCTGCGTTATGGCATGCCATACACCCCGATCCCGCGTGCGGGACATGCCAGCTATCTCGATAACGAAACTTTTTTTAATCAACAGCTTTTACGGGTAGGGGAAGAGGTGCGCGATGAATGCACAAATTGAAGGACGTGTAGCGGTAGTCACCGGAGGATCGTCAGGGATCGGCTTTGAAACGCTGCGTCTGCTGCTGGGTGAAGGGGCGAAAGTCGCCTTCTGCGGCCGCAACGCTGACCGACTGGCTAGCGCTCAAGCGGCACTGCAAAACGAGTATCCCGGCGCGGATATCTTTTCTTATCGCTGCGACGTGCTGAAAGAAGAAGAGGTACAGGACTTTGCCGCTGCGGTGGCAACCCGTTTTGGCGGTACGGACATGCTGATCAATAACGCCGGGCAGGGCTACGTGGCGCATTTTGCCGACACTCCGCGCGAAGCGTGGCTGCACGAAGCGGAGCTGAAGCTGTTTGGCGTGATTAACCCGGTGAAGGCCTTCCAGCCGCAGCTGGAGCAATCGGATATTGCCTCCATTACCTGCGTCAATTCGCTGCTGGCGCTGCAGCCGGAAGAGCACATGATTGCCACCTCCGCCGCCCGTGCGGCGCTGCTTAATATGACGCTGACGCTGTCCAAAGATCTGGTGGGGAAAGGCATTCGTGTTAACTCCATTCTGTTGGGGATGGTGGAGTCCGGGCAGTGGCAGCGACGTTTTGAAAACCGCGCGGACAAGAATCAGACCTGGCCCGAGTGGACGGCGGATATTGCCCGGAAACGCGGGATCCCGATGGCGCGTCTCGGTAAGCCGCAGGAGCCTGCACAGGCGCTGCTGTTCCTCGCTTCGCCGCTGGCGTCGTTTACCACCGGCGCGGCCCTGGATGTCTCCGGCGGTTTTTGCCGTCACCTGTAAGGAGGGGAGATGAAAAAAATCATGCTGATTGGCTACGGTGCCATGGCGCAGGCGGTGATTGAGCGGTTGCCGGCGCAGGTGGCATTAGGCTGGATTGTTGCGCGTGAAGCGCATCATGCGACGATCCGCACCCGCTTCGGTGATGCGGTGAAGGTGCTTGATGATCCGCAAACCTGCACGGAAAACCCGGATTTGGTCCTTGAGTGCGCCAGCCAGCAAGCGGTTGCGCACTATGCTGAAGCCATTCTCGCGCGCGGCTGGCATCTGGCGGTTGTCTCCACGGGAGCATTGGCCGATAGCGCACTGGAACAGCGCCTACAGCAGGCAGGTGGCAGGTTGACGCTGCTGTCAGGGGCGGTGGCCGGTATCGACGGGCTGGAAGCGGCGAAAGAGGGCGGTCTCGAACGGGTGACTTACCAGTCGCGTAAAAGCCCTGCCAGCTGGCGCGGTAGCTACGCCGAAATGCTGATCAACCTCAATACGGTCAGCGAAGCGACAATCTTTTTTGAAGGCAGCGCCCGTGAAGCGGCACGACTGTTCCCGGCAAATGCCAACGTTGCGGCGACGGTAGCGTTGGGCGGCGTCGGTATGGACGACACCCGCGTACAGCTGATGGTCGATCCGGCGACTCAACGCAACACGCACACACTCCATGTCGAAGGGGGATTCGGTGAATTCCACCTGGAGCTGAGCGGCTTACCGCTGGCCAGCAACCCAAAAACCTCCACCCTGGCGGCGCTGAGCGCAGTACGCGCCTGCCGTGAACTGGCACAACGCTGAGAGGCTGCGATGGATGAAGTAACGATTTTTATCGGCGGCCACTGGCGTCACGGGGGCGGCAACCTGATGCACAGCCACTTTCCGGCTGATGGTTCGGTGAATGCCACACTACATGCGGCGAGTCTCGACGATCTGCAGGAGGCGATTACGGCGGCGGAGCGCGCCTGGCGCGAACCCGCCTGGCGCAACATGCTGCCTCACCTGCGGGCGAAAATCCTGCATAAGGTGGCGGATATTATCGAATCCCGTATCGATGAACTGGCGCAGTTGCAAAGTCGGGACAACGGTAAACCACTGGCGGAAACGCGCGGGCTGGTGATGAGCGCCGCGGGATGCGCCCGTTATTTTGCGGCCGCCTGCGAACTGCTGGAAGGGGAGCTGCCCACCCCGCGTCAGGCGGATCTGCTGACGCTGAGTCGCTACGAACCGCTGGGCGTCGTGGCAGCGATCACCCCCTGGAACTCGCCGATCGCCAGCGAGATGCAAAAAG
>Ga0160444_100677_pt1 | contig 11165 bp, 10 predicted proteins | sample HID1972K_E1MG_FD_108232 | JGI IMG/M metagenome (GOLD analysis project Ga0160444, IMG submission 108232) | Enriched pill bug-associated microbial communities from UW Madison campus, WI, USA - HID1972K_E1 MG | ecosystem: Host-associated > Arthropoda: Insects > Digestive system > Unclassified ... | reverse complement strand
TGCAGATACAGGCGATCGCTACCGGATGTTCTGGCGCTGGCATCTCTATGCCGGCCTGTTCGTCGCACCGTTCCTGATCATCCTCGCGATGACCGGCGCGGTGTATCTGTTCAACGACGAACTCGACGACGCGCTCTATCCAGAGCTGCGATTCGCACCCGCGCCGTGGTCGGAACGCGTCGCGCTCGCGGCGATGATCGACACCGCCGAAGCCGTGGTCGACGGCGCGACCGCGAGCCGCATCGATGTGCCCGCAGATCGCACACGCAGCGCGCGCGTACACCTGGCCACGACGGATGGCGATACGCGTATCGCCTTCGTCGATCCCGGTAGCGGCGCACTGCTGGGCACGCTGGTGCCGGCGCGCACGCTGGTCGGCCTCGCGGACCGGCTGCACGGCTCGCTGATGCTCGGCACCTTCGGACGCTACGTGATGGAGCTCGCCGCGTGCTGGGCCGTGCTGCTGATCGTGTCCGGGCTGTATCTGGGCTGGCCGCGAGACGGCCGACGCGCATGGCGTGCATTGCTGCCGGACCTGCGTGCGCGCGGGCGCGCGTTCTGGAAGTCCCTGCACACCGCGATCGGTCTATGGGTCGCGCTGCTGGTGCTGTTCCTGATCTTCACGGGCCTGCCATGGGCGGCGTTCTGGGGCGGCTGGATCCGCGGCGGCGCGGAACTGATCGGCGAAGGCTATCCACCGGTGTATCGACGCTACGCCGCGGTGGACGCGCCGACCGTCGGCGGTGATTTCAACGATGTGCCGTGGACGCTGCAGCAGGCACCATTGCCACCGGTCTCGCCGGATGCGCATCACGGCCATCACGCGCCACCGGCCCCGCAGGCCGACACACCGCGTGCGTGGACGCCCGAAGGCCTGGAGCGCGCGATCGCGCACGTGCGCGCCGCCGGCACCCATGACGATCTGCGCGTGTTCCTGCCGGCCGACGCGCGCGGTGCGCTGATGGCCTACACGTATCCCGATCGCCCGCAGGGACAGATCACCTGGCACTTCGATCGCGACGGCGCGCTGCTGGCCAGTGCCGGCTTCGTCGACTACGGTCGCGTGGCGCAGGCGATCGAACTGGGCGTGCAACTGCACATGGGCAACTATTTCGGCCGCGCAAACCAGCTCGTCATGCTGGCCGCGTGCATCGGTGTCGTGGGCCTGGCGATCAGCGGCCTGGTGATGTGGTGGCGCCGGCGGCCCGCCGGACGACTCGGTGCACCACGGACCGCGCGGCCCACGCCGACCCGCGTGCTGCTTGCACTGATCATCGCGACCGCGCTGCTGCTGCCTTTGCTCGCGGTTTCGATGGTCGTGGTGTTCGTGTTCGACCGCTGGCTGCGGCCGCGCATTCCGGCGCTGCGCCGGCTCGATTGAATCGGCCCAGCGGCATCGGCTTTCACCCGGATGCCGCGCACGCCGTGCGGCATCCCACAAGGCTGAATGCCCGTGGCCGTTGTGGAGCGATTTCTGCCCGCGGCCGCGGCACGCCTGCTCGGCCGGGACTTGGTCGTGACCACCGCACCAACCGGCGGATAACCATGGCCGCACGACACTCACCACGCGACCCGTATCGAAAGTAAACCCGACGCGCGTCGTCTCCGGTTGCGGCGCCGATCACCCGGATGTGCTCAGCAGACGCTTACCGCCCGTTGGTTCCGTTCCGATCCTTCTTCTCTCGATCGTCCTTCTCCTGGGCGTCCTTCTTCGCTTGATCGTGATGCCACTTGATTGCGAAGAACATGCCCGTGCCGAGCACGAGAACCTTGAACACGATGAAGACTATGGGAAACCAATCGTACATCTGATTACTTCCAGGCGATGAATCGACACCACTTATCGTGAGGAACACGCACTGCCGCACAACGCTGCTTCAGCAGTTTCAATTGTCCATGCCCACGTCGGATCCCACTTCGATCGGAAGATCCCGGATGCCTGTGGAAGTGCAAAACCCATCCGTCATTCCGGCAACGGTGACCAAGTCGTCATTTCTGCGAATTTCAACAGCCGAACGACTGGTCAGGCGGGGCTTTGGTGACGGTCAAACCATTGAAAGAAACGCTACTGGATGATCAGCCATTCGGCTGTTGAACGGCTTCCCCACCCTCATGGGAATGACAGGCTATCGCGACGCTTTCCGGGACTTCGCTCATTGTATCCGCGTGCTGCGCACAGCTGCGCTGCAAAAGCCGCCATGCGACAAATAGTCGCATCCGTTTCGCTTGGCGTGGATCGGTTCTCAACAGCCGGAGGCCGAATGGATGACGCACACTCCGGACTGGGCGCCGCGGTCCATGCGGTGCAACAGCGCCACACGTAATGACCCTGGAGCGCGCCCCACTTCGCGGCGTCAGTATCATGCCCCTGGACCTTCGATTGACGTCCGGTCCGTTGGCATCCGCTTCTGCCCGAAAGCGGCCAGAAGCGGGCTTGCATCCACAGACAGTTCCGCCCTCGGGCCTGGAAGGCGGTCTTCTGCGTTTCTAGAAGCTGTATTTCACATGGGTGTGCACGCGCTGCAGGTCGCCGTCCAGACCGTTCTCCAAACGTCGGTCTGCCCAGCTGACCTCGCCGCCAATGTCGAGCTTGGGCGCTGGCGAGTAGATCATGTTGACGCGGAAGGACTGCGCGCGATCCGTGACGAATCCGCCAGTGAGCAGGGCATCGTTGTCGAGTGAAGCGACCGAATAGACGACGTTGCCGCGCAGCTTCGCGTTGAATGCATGCCGCCACGCGGCGAATCCGCCGTAGCCGCTCTGGCTGTGCAGTCCGCCGTCGGCGTCGAGCACGGTATCGCTGCCAAGGGCGAAGCCGAGATAGCGGCCGATCCCGTCGCCGCCGCTGACCATGTAGCGGATGTCGTCGTTGGCGCCGAGATTGAAGCGGCCCGAAACGCTGAGCGCCGCTCCCGATGCGGTCGCATCGCCATTGCGGAAGCTGCGCGCGAGGCCGGCGACAGTGAAGTGCCCCCAGTCGCCGCGTGTGATCCATCGCGCGGTCACGTCGGGCGCGCGGTTGTCGCCGCTGTTGAAACGCGCGGCCTGCGACAGGTACGGCGTCACCGTGGTCTGCGGATTCTCCACCGAGACCGACCACGGCCCACGCGTGTAGCGCACCTGCGCCTGCCGGTTGAACACCGTGCCTTCCGAAGGCCCCGTGAAGTCAACCGTATCGGGCAGCGCGGCGATGTCCTGGAAGTTGGACCAGGTCTGACCCGCGAGCCAGCCGTTGTAGCTGACGTAGGCCTGCCGCAACGTCAGTGCATAGGTGTTGGTGATGGTCTCGTTGCCGGCGAAGGCGTTGCTGCCGCCGCCATACATGTCGGCCTCGATGTAGGCCTTGATGGTGTTGCCGCTGTCGGTCAGCGTGTCTGCGCCGAACGAGAAGCGCGAGAACTGCGCGTGCAGATCGCTGTAGGTGCTGCGCTCGCCCTGTCCGTCCGCCGCGACCGGCGTCGCGCCCGGGAAGTAGAACAGGCGGCCGGCGGATCCGTCGGCGATCTTGCCGTCGCTGGTGCTGGTGGTCATCGCATCGAGCTTGATGAATCCACCGAACGAGAACGTGGTGCCCGGCGCAGCGCCCGGCATCGACACGGTCTTCTGCGTTGGCGCCGCAGAAGCGGGTGCGGCTGCTGCGGCGGGCGACGGGGCGGGGGGTGCAGTCGACTGCGCGACGGATGGCGACACGGCGGTTCCACCATGCGTTTCGAGCAGCGCGCGCAACTCGCGCATCTCCTGCTCCATCTGGCCCAGACGCGCTTCGACCGCGGCGACGTCGATGTCCTGCGCCGCAGCAGGCGCAGCGCAGGCGGCCGCGAGGGCCAGGGCGAGCGACAGGCGCGCGCCCTTCCGGTTCGATCTCAACATGAAGCTCCCCTCCCAGGGCGACAGCCGGCGCCGGAATGGCGCCGGGCAGAACGTGTGTCGTGGACTCAGACGAAGCGCAGTCCGGTCGAACCGAGACCATCGATGCGGACCCGGACGTGGTCGCCGGCCTCCACCGCGACCGCAGCCGTGATCGCGCCCGACAGCACGACGCTGCCGGCGGGCAGCGACTGCCCGCGCGCATGCAGCATGTCGACCAGCATCGCGACCGCGCGCGCGGGATTGCCGAGCACTGCGGCACCTGCACCGACTTCGACCACCTGGCCGTTCTTCTCCAGCACGACGCCGATCGATTCCAGATCGCGGCCTTCTGCGGTCGCGGCCTTCGAGCCGATGACATACCGGGACGCGGACGTGTTGTCGGCGATGACGCTCGGCAGATCGAAGCGGAAATTCTCGTAGCGCGAATCGATGACTTCGATGGCCGGCAGCAGGCAGGCGGTCGCTGCCAGCACCTGCTCGACGGTGCAGTCCGGGCCCTGCAGGGCGTCGCGCATGACGAAGGCGATCTCGGCTTCGACCTTGGGATGGATCAGCGCCGCGGTCTCCACCTCCGCACCGTCGTCGACCGCGTTGTCGCTGCCGAGGAAGCCGTAGATCGGCGTGTCGACGCCCATCTGTTCCATCTTGGCGAAGGACGTCAGGCCCATCTTCATGCCGACCAGTCGCACGCCGCGCGCGAGCTTGAGGGCGCGCAACGCGTCCTGCACGCGGTAGGCCGCTTCGGTGTCGAGATCCGGCTGCGCGTCGGTGACCTTGACCACGTCGCGCACGTCGCGCTCGGCGTCGTGCAGCAGCGTGGCGATCTCTTCGATGGTGGCGGGCGACAGGCTCATGCCGTCACCTCCGGTTGTCCGGCCGCGGTGCCGCGTGCGCGCGCGACGTCCAGGGCCACGTCGACGATCATGTCCTCCTGACCACCGACCATGCGCCGCTTGCCGAGCTCGACGAGGATGTCGACGGCGCTGATGCCGAAACGCTGCGCCGCGGCTTCCGCGTGCCGCAGGAAACTCGAATAGACGCCGGCATAACCGAGCGCCAGGGTTTCGCGGTCGACGCGCACCGGGCGTTCCTGCAACGGACGCACGATGTCGTCAGCGGCGTCCATCAGCGCATACAGATCGCAGCCGTGCTGCCAGCCGAGCTTCGAGGCGGCGGCGATGAAGACTTCCAGTGGTGCATTGCCCGCGCCCGCGCCCATGCCGGCGAGACTGGCATCGATGCGGTCGCAGCCCTCCTCGACGGCGACGATCGAGTTCGCCACGCCCAGCGACAGGTTGTGGTGCGCGTGCATGCCGGTCTGCGTGGCACTGTCGAGCACGTCCTTGAACGCGCGGAAGCGTTCTCGGATCTCGGTCATGCCCATCGCGCCGCCGGAGTCGACCACGTACACGCACGACGCGCCGTAGGACTCCATCTTCTTCGCCTGCGCGGCGAGAGCCGCCGGCCCGGCCATATGGCTCATCATCAGGAAGCCCACCGCATCCATGCCCAGCGCATTCGCCGCTTCGATGTGCTGGCGGGCGACATCGGCCTCGGTGCAATGCGTGGCCACGCGGACCACGCGCGCCCCGGCGGCATAGGCGTCTTTCAGATCGTGCACGGTGCCGATGCCGGGCAGCAGCAACGTCGCGACTCTGGCGTGCTGCACGGTCTCGGCGACGGCCTCGATCCACTCCAGATCCGAGTGCGCGCCGAAGCCGTAGTTGAACGACGCGCCCTGCAGGCCATCGCCGTGCGCGACCTCGATGGAGTCCACGCCGGCCTTGTCGAGGGCCGCAGCGATCTGCCGCATCTGCGCCACGGTGTACTGGTGGCGCACGGCGTGCGAGCCGTCGCGCAGGGTGACGTCCGAGATGTAGAGCTTCTTGTCGCTCATGCCTGCGTCTCCTGCGATGCGGCCTGCAGCTGCGCGGCGATGCGTTCGCCGGTCGCGAGCGCGGCCGAGGTCATGATGTCGAGGTTGCCGGCGTAGGCCGGCAGGTAATGCGCCGCGCCTTCGACTTCGAGGAACACCGAGGTCTTGAGGCCCGTCACGGGCCCGAGTCCCGGCACGTTGACCGGCTGTTCGATGCGCTCGAACTGCACGGTCTGCTTGAGGCGATAGCCCGGCACGTCACGCGCGACGCGCGCCACCATCGCTTCGATCGCCGCTTCCACACGCGCCGTGTCCACGTCGTCCGACAGCACGTAGACCGTGTCGCGCATCAGCAGCGGCGGCTCGGCCGGATTGAGCACGATGATCGCCTTGCCCTTGCGCGCACCGCCGACCGCTTCGAGCGCGCGTGAGGTGGTTTCTGTGAACTCGTCGATGTTTGCGCGCGTGCCCGGGCCGGCCGAGCGGCTCGAAATCGACGCGACGATCTCCGCGTAATGCACGGTGGCGACGTTCGCCACTGCGGCGACGATCGGAATCGTCGCCTGCCCGCCGCAGGTCACCATGTTGACGTTGCCGGCATCGAGGTGCGCATCGAGATTGACCGACGGCACGCAGTAGGGGCCGATCGCCGCCGGCGTCAGATCGACCACGCGGATGTCAGGCCGCGCCGCGCGCAGCACCGCGTCGTTGTGGACGTGCGCCGCGGCGGACGTCGCATCGAACACGATCTGCACGTCGTCGAACGCGGGCGACATCGTCAATCCGTAGACGCCGGCATCGCAGGTCTCGACGCCCATCGCGCGGGCGCGCGCCAGACCGTCGGAAGCAGGATCGATGCCCACCATCGGGCCCATGGACAGTGCCTGGCCGTGGCGCAGGATCTTGATCATCAGATCGGTGCCGATGTTGCCGGAACCGATCACGGCAGCCTTGACGGGCATGTGTGACTCCTCGAAACGATGAAGAACCGGACGCGCGACCGCGCCCGATAAGAAGGGGACGCCGTGCGATCAGACGAAGTGCAGGTCCACCGCGCCGATGCCGCCGACGCGCAGGCGCAGGTGGTCGCCGCGGACGACAGGCGTCAGCGGCACGAGTGCACCCGAGAGAATCGTGTCGCCGGCCTTGAGGCCACTGCCCAGCTTGCCCAGCTGATTGGCCAGCCACACCACGCAGTTCAACGGCGAGCCCAGCGCAGCGGCGCCTGCGCCGGTCGAGAGCAGCGCGCCGTTCTTCTCCAGCGCCATGCCGCAGGTCCCCAGATCGAGTCCGATCGGCGACACGCGCGCCTCGCCGGTGACGAAGGCCGCGGCGGAGGCGTTGTCGGCGACGGTATCGAGAATGCCGATCTTCCAGTCGCGGATCCGCGAGTCGACGATCTCGAAACACGCCGACACCGATTCGGTCGCCAGCAGCACGTCGTGCAGCGTGACGCCGGGACCGGCGAGATCGCGCTTGAGATGGAAGGCGATCTCGCCTTCCGCACGCGGCGCGATCATGCCGTCGACGGGAATGGCGCCACTGCGCGAATGGTCCATGCGATCGGTCAGCACGCCGAAATCGGGCTGGTCGACGCCGAGCATCCGCTGCACGGCCACGCTGGTCAGGCCGATCTTGCGGCCCACGACCGTCTCGCCCTCGGCCAGACGATGGGCGATGCCGGCCTGTGCGATCGCGTACGCGCCAGCGAGATCGAGCCCGTCGACGCGACCGGTCAGCGGATCGATCGGCTGGCCACTGCGCAGCGCCGCATGCAGGGCATCGGCGTGCATCGAGATCGCTACGGTCATGCCGCAGTCTCCGGCGCCGGATCGCTCTTGAGGCGCGCGCCGACTGCAAACCGGTTCGCCGGCACTTCATGGACCATGACGCGGATCGACGGCAGCGGTGCGTCCAGTGTGTCGCTGACCACGCGCGCGACTTCGCGGATGCAGGCTTCGATGCGTTCGGAGTCGCGACCTTCGACCACGGTGATCTGGATGACGGGCATGGGGTTCTCCAAGCGGTGTCGGGTCAGGCGAGCTCTCGGCCCTTGGTCTCGGGCAGGAACACCCAGACGATCAGGCCGGCCAGCGCGAAGAACGCGGCCGTCGTCACCAGTCCGCTGGTGACGCCGTAGCGCGTGGAAATGAAGCCGATGAGGAACGGCGCGATGGCGGCGATCGCGCGCCCGCCGTTGTAGACGAAGCCCTGCGCGGTGGCGCGGATGGTCGTCGGGAACAGCTCGGCGAATGTCGGTGCGAAGCCGCTGTAGAAGCCGGTACCGAAGTAGGCGACGACCACGCCGAACACCATCAGCATGTCGGGCGAGCGGATGGTCGCGAAGACCGGCACGACGACGGCCGAGGCGAGGAAGAACAACAGGAATGCCTTCTTGCGACCGATCCGGTCGGCGATGTAGCCGAAGGTGATGAAGCCCGCGGCTGCGCCGACCTGCATGATCACGATCCAGACCGTCGACTTGACCAGATCCAGACCGGGGCCGCCTTCGGCGACCGGCGTGGCCAGATACGTCGGGATCCAGGTGAACAGTCCCCAATAGCCGCACATCGCCGCGGTGGTGAATGCCAGACCGATCCAGGTGTTGCGCGCGTACGGGCCGCCGAACAGTTCGCGCACCGTTTCGCCGAACGTCAGTCGCCTCGTCTGGTTGAGCCAGATATCCGGCTCCTTGACGTGACGGCGTACGTAGAACGCCAGCAGCGCCGGCAGCAGACCGACCGCGAACACCCAGCGCCAGCCGGCGACCGGAATCACCAGCGCCGCGACCACGGCGGCGGCCGCGTAACCGGCCGCGAATGCGCTCTGCACCCACGCCATGACCTTGCCGCGATGCTTCGCCGGCCAGGTTTCGCTGACCAGCGCCGAGCCCGCCGACCATTCGCCGCCCACACCGAGGCCGACGATGATCCGGAACAGCATCAGCTGGCCCAGCGTGTCGGCCAGACCACACAGCGCGGTGCCGACCGAGTAGCAGATGATGCTGAGCATCATCGAACGTGCGCGTCCGAGACGGTCGGCGAGGAAGCCGAACACCAGACCGCCCGCGGCCGTCGCCATCAACGTCGCCGACATCACCAGGCCGGCCGAGGACTTGTCCATGCCCAGGTCGACGATCACGTACTTGATGACCATCGCGAACAACATCAGATCCATGATGTCCAGCATCCAGCCGAGATAGGCCGAATTGAACGCGCGCCACTGCTGTTTGCTGGCGCCCTTCCACCAACGCTCGCCGTGGGCGTTGCTTCCCATCTCCGCACTGTTGTCTTGAGACATCGCACGCCCTCCGGAGCGAATTGGCAGCAGGTCTGCGCCTGCATGACTGGTCTGTTGCGCTTGTATCGTTGATCGATACTCGTGTATCAATATACAATAAGTCTCGATCAATGATCCACATCATTCATTTCGTATCGGCAGTCGATACAAATGAGTCTCAAGAGGAGCTCCTGCATGCGCGCGCTGACCCTGCGTCTCTACGAAGACCTGTTGCCTGCGGATTGCCCGCCCGTCTTTCTGCCGGCGACGCCGCGTGCGCTGTACGTGGTGGACGGTGGCCTGACGCTGGAAGGTCCCGACGACGGGCAGTGGCTGACCGCCGGCACCGCGCGCGTCTCCCAGGACTGCACCACGCTCATCGGTGACCAGACGGATACACGGATCTGGCGATGGGAGCTGACGGGTGCATCGATGCCCGTGGCGCACGTGCTGCCCTCGGCGCCTGCGACGTCGACCACGCTGAAACTGGAAGCGGACGTCGCACTCGATCCACGCTTCGAGTGGCTGATGCGTTGCGATGAGGTGGGCTTTCCGCCCGGTGGTGTAGCCCTGACCCACGTGCATCAGGGTCCAGGCATCCGCATCTGCGCGAGCGGCCAGATCTCGATCGAGACCCAGGGCCAGCGACACACGCACGCACCGGGCGAGGCCTGGTTCGAACTCGGGCCTGCGCCGGTGCTTGCGCCGACCACGGAAGGCAGCTCGACGCGTTTCGTGCGCTGCTTCCTGCTGCCGCGCGCGGTGCGGAGCCGCAGCTCGATCCGCTACGTGCGCCCGGAAGATGCGAGCGCACCGAAGGTGCAGACATATCGTGTGTTCGCCGAGCGCGACATCGAACTCCCCGCGTAAAGGCGCGCGGGGTTACCCTCCGACGGCGCACGTCGCGCGATCGATTCCCAGAGACACGTCACCGACTCATGCAGAACGCAGATCCATCCACCGATCTCGGCGATGCCGCACTGCCAACCGCCGTCGTCTCGCTGAAAGTCATCGAGGCGCTGGCCAATGCGCCGCAGGGCATGGGCGTGACCCAGCTCTCGAATCTGCTCGGCATGCCGAAGGCGCGCGCGCACCGGCACCTGAGCGCACTGCGCGAACACGGCTACGTGACCCAGGATGCAACCAGCAACCACTATCGCGTCGGCTGGCAGCTGTATCTGCTGGGCCGCGCGTGCGTGGGCCGCTTCGATCTGATGACGCTGGCCAAGCCCGCGCTGCAGCGCCTGCGCGACGAAGTCGGACAGACCATCGTCATCGCCTCGTACGCCGACGATTCGGTGATCGTCATCGACTTCCTGCGCGGTACCTCGCCGATCGAGATCACGCTGCGGCCCGGCAGCCGCTTCCCGCACAACACCAGCGCGCAAGGCAAGGTCGTGCTCGCGTTCGGGCCCGATGAGGTGCGCGACGGCATTCTGTCCGCGCCGCTGGCGCAGAGCACGCCGCTGTCGATCACCGACGCGCGCGAATTGCGCGCGGAAATCGACATCGTCCGCGCGCGCGGCTGGTCCGATGCACCCGAACAGTTGTTCACCGGCATCAACGCCCTCGCCGCGCCCCTGCTGCAGGCCGACGGTTCGCTTTTCGGCACCTTGGCCATCGTGGGTTCGATCCATTACCTGCCCGAGGCGCCGGATCCGCAGCATGTGGAGTCGCTGCTGCGGACGTCGCAGGAGATCTCCGCGATGCTGGGCTTCAACGCGTAGTTTCGAGCGTGAGTCTTTGACAGCCACAACCGGCCACCGAGACTTCTACATCGTTCATGGCCGAAAGCAGACCTTGCATCGGCGCAGGCAAGGCAGCTCCAACGCACATGGGCCCTGACCAGAAGAAGGCGCGCAGGGGCGCCAATGCTTCTCGACGCCGTCGAGGACAGGGCTCCACAAGGGCGCAGGCTCGCTGGAGCAAACGGGCCCGGATGAGCCCAATGATCGTCTGGACTTATGGGTCCTCGAGTCCGGACTTATGGGGCTCCGAATTCGGGTCTATGGGGTTCCGCGCGCGCCAGGCCGCGAGTTGCTCGCGATACCACTGCAGTTCTTCGGCATAGGTGTCGTGCACGCACACCGCGCAGCCGCTGTCGCAGCAGTCGCTGGGCAGCGGCGGTTCGGGCGGCTGC
>Ga0160444_100676_pt1 | contig 11167 bp, 8 predicted proteins | sample HID1972K_E1MG_FD_108232 | JGI IMG/M metagenome (GOLD analysis project Ga0160444, IMG submission 108232) | Enriched pill bug-associated microbial communities from UW Madison campus, WI, USA - HID1972K_E1 MG | ecosystem: Host-associated > Arthropoda: Insects > Digestive system > Unclassified ... | reverse complement strand
CAACTGGGCTGACTCACGTCTGAATTCAGGACTAAAATTTTTTCTTTTCATTGGTGCACCTGTGTTGTTCTGAGGTGAGCATATCACCTCTGTTCAGGTGGCCAAATTCAGTGTGCCACTACAGTTTAATAAGTTAAAATAGTATTACTCATAATCAGTGCATTGGCCTGCTTTATGTGGCTGTTGCTGTATAGGGGAATAAAATGGCGAATTTTGATGTTTGGTGTGATTCTGTAAACGTTAATTTAGGTGCGAACTTCCTTCAAAAACTCACTGCTAGGGGCGCAGATTTTGATAACAGCGTGGTATCTACCGCTTCCATTGTGCCTCACCATTATGCCTCACCTGAAAACATCGCAACAGCTTTTGAATTACTTGGTAAGCCAGGGGTTGCAGGATTCATCAAAGATTTTCTCCCTATTTCTAAGCAAACTCGTTCGGGTGATATTGGTGAAATTCTGGCAACTGAGTGGATTAATGCAAGAAGCAATGGTTATAAGGTCCCACTTAACCGGCTACGTTGGAAAGATCACCGTAATTTAGCTATGCGTGGAGAGGATGTTATCGGTATGTATATCGATCCTCAGACTGAAACTCTTTTCTTCCTTAAAACGGAAGCAAAGAGTCGTGCAACTATGAATGCTAGCACCATAATAGATGCCCGAAATAACTTAGATAAAGAGCAGGGATTGCCTACCGCACATGCACTGGCGTTTATCGCCACTCGTCTTCTTGAAACAGGACAAAAGGAGTTGGGGCGGCAGATTCTTAAGGCATCGTTGAGCCAGGGAATACAGCCTGGTCACGTCCGTCACCTTGTTTTTCTGCTTTCAGGTAATGCCTCTGATGTATTGCTTACTACATCTATCAATGCATACAAAGGGAATATTCAGCAGTTTGGAGTCACTGTGATGGTTGCTCGCCACGGTGAATTCATCCAGGAAGTTTTTGATAGGGTGATTAGCCATGCTTGAAACTTCTGAAGAAATTATTGAAGCCATCCGCGCTGCCACTGCTACCGGATTTCGTGGCCGATTGATTGCCCGTGGGCAAGCTAGGGCTATGATCTGGCGTAACGGCATATTACCAGACGAGGCTCCCGAATTCACTTCTCAATTAAGTGAAGACCTTCAGGGGTACGCTTACTCACTTATCGGCCTGGGTTTAAGACTCCGTGAGATAAATGGGGAGAGCGCCTATTCACGACTTGCGTTTGAGTATGCTGCCACTGCCTTGGAGTCAGTGATTGCAAAGGGGGACCGGCACAATGACGATAGTGATTTTCATTTCGTCATGGCCGCAGCCAGTTATCATCTGGCGCATCTCTCTGCTCGTGCTTATTCTCTTTTAGTGATAGTTAATGAAGATCAGAATTTTTCAGCTATCGAACAGATCTTGACGAAACTTATTCAACGAGATTTCAGCACACTACGCTCCAGCGTTCTTTCCTATCGCGCCGATGGTGAAGGTAGTGAAGAGAGAATTATAGAAGGAATTCGAGGGGCGGCGTTCCCTTATGAGGAACGCGAGGATGATTCTGCTGATGTGGAACATGACCCTTTGTTAGAGGGGCTCGACACAGCTCTAACCGATATCTACATGTCAGCGATTTCTCTTTACATTCTGGCCGTCGAAAGAGGTGAGCGTATATTCCTCACTAAGGCCATTCATAAATTAAGTACAGGCCTTGAGGTTTGCTCTCGCTTTAATATGTTGCCTCAGTGGTGGGTCATTTTAATTACTATTCACCTTTTATCTGATCTCTGGTCTGATACTTTCCACGAATTACTGCCGACAAACTCTGTCGGTGGTGAAGCTGGAACGTGGCCAGATCTGCGCGAGGCATTCATTTCACTTCTCATGCGGCGTTCGCGGGCCGAAATCGATCTCTGGCCATCACAGAGAGAGGCTGCATTACGTGCAGTTAATGATGAAGATGACCTGGTTGTCTCTTTACCGACAAGCGCAGGGAAAACACGTATAGCCGAATTATGTATTCTTCGTTGCCTCGCTAGCAAAAAACGAATTGTCTTTGTCACGCCACTTCGTGCACTTTCAGCGCAGACAGAAGCTTCCCTCTCCAGAACGTTCAATCCCCTTGGTAAAACGATTTCTGCACTTTATGGCAGCATCGGCGTCAGTGGAATGGATGAAGACGCCATTCGGAAGCGCGACATAGTGGTCGCTACGCCTGAAAAGCTCGACTTTGCACTGCGCAACGACCCTTCACTTATTAATGATGTCGGACTATTCATTTTTGATGAGGGGCACATGATTGGGGCAGATGAGCGTGAAGTACGCTATGAAGTTCAAATACAACGACTGTTACGTAGACAAGATGCTAATGAACGCAGAATAGTCTGTCTATCAGCTATTTTACCCGACGGGGACCAACTGGATGATTTCGCCAATTGGTTACGTCGCGATAAGCTTGGTGGCGTGATCAAGAGTGATTGGCGACCGACACGACTACGTTTTGGTGAAGTAATCTGGATGGGTAATACCGGAAGACTTAATCTGAGCATTGGCGAAGAGAAAACATGGATTTCTCGCTTCTTGAATAGTACTCCGCCTCCAGTAATTAAACTTTCCGGAAAAAAACAGCGCAAAAAAACCTTTCCAAGCACGTCTAATGAGCTCTGCCTCGCAACTGCATGGCGACTGGTTGAAGATGGACAAACGGTGCTTATCTATTGTCCATTACGGAGAAGTGTGGAGCCGTTTGCTGAAATGATTGTTGATCTACACCAACGTGGGTTACTCCGTTCCTTGTTTGATGGGGATATAGCTGTTCTTGCCCAAGCTTTAGCTCTTGGAGAAGAATGGCTAGGCGCTCACAGCCCGATAATAGCATGTTTGCGCCTTGGAGTAGCTCTTCACCATGGCGCCTTGCCAACAGCCTACCGTAAAGAAGTAGAGCGATTACTCCGTGATGGCGTTCTTAAGTTAACAGTATCTTCTCCTACTCTTGCACAGGGGCTTAATCTGTCTGCCACGGCAATAGTTATGCACTCACTGCACAGAAATAAAGAGCTTATCAACATCTCTGAATTCAGGAATGTTATAGGTCGAGCTGGACGAGCATATGTCGATGTGGAAGGCCTTGTCATTTATCCCATTTTTGAACAGACGACAAAACGTCAAAGAAATTGGAATAGACTCACGGAGGACATGGGAGCAAGAGAAATGGAGAGTGGATTAGTACAGCTTGTAATCTCTCTACTGAAGCGAATGAGTCAATTAGTGGGCGATGACATTGATGTAGTCAGTGATTATGTGCTAAATAATGCGATGGTTTGGTCATTCCCAATAATTGCAGCGGAAGATGCTTCTGAAAGGGAAAGACAGGCTGCTCTCTGGGAAAAACAAATTGCAACGTTAGATACAGCCATTCTGAGCCTGATTGGTGAAACTGAAATACTTGACATTGATATTGAAGCCACCCTTGATGATGTATTGCAGTCTTCGCTGTGGTACCGAAGCCTTCAGCGTTACCCTGATGATAGTTATCGTAGATTGATTCAGTCCGGATTGTTAGTACGCAGTCATTATATCTGGCATCACTCAACGCCAGCAGTCCGCCGAGGATATTTCCTATCTGGGGTAGGGCTCAAAACTGGCTTACAGCTCGATGCCATTGCACAAGTTGCTAATCAAATACTGATTGAAGCTAACGGTGCAATACTATTAGGTGATGAAGAGAGCGCAATTGCTGCAATTACTGCCTTAGCTGAGCGAGTATTTACCTTCTATCCTTTTACCCCAACACCTTTACCTGATAATTGGCAAGCGATCCTACGCTCGTGGTTGTTAGGTGAACCCATAACTACTATCGCCAACGTAGTGAAATCAGAAACGCTACAGTTTGTCGAGACTGGTCTCGTGTATCGACTTCCTTGGGCAATGGAGGCAATCCGGGTGCGTGCTATCGCGAATGGAGATATTGTTGATGATGATGGCTTAACCATGGATGACTATGATCTTGATTTGGCAGTTGCTGCAGTTGAAACAGGAACACTTAATCGTTCTGTATCATTACTGATCCAAGCAGGGTTTAATTCAAGGCTAGCAGCGATAAAAGTTGTGGCAGATACCGGGGCTGATTTCCAATCTGGCAGAGAGCTCCGAAGGTGGCTGCGATCAGACCTTGTGAGTTACTGGAGTGAATTTGCAGACTGGCCGACACCCGAAACTCACGCAATGTGGGTTGATTTTGCCAAAGAGATAAACCCCGAAGAAGACCAGACATGGATGCTTCGTAAATATACAAGTATAGTCAACTGGAAGGCTCCTGTTCCTCAACCTGGAACACCGCTTCATTTTCATCAAATGAATGGAGTTAATTACATCCTCGCTGAGGATGGCTTCCCTTTAGGAAGCATCGCAGCTGCAATCAACACAGAAAGAAAAGGTCTACTGCGTGTTAAGGTTGGAGATAAGTTGAACGTAGAGCTTGATTATATCGGGCCAAATGATATCAGAGCACGCTAATCTTTCCCTATGAAACTTCGTATGATTTTCATATAAGTGCCTAACCTTACTGGTAAATAATTTCTCAAATGAGGGGCATTCGAAAATGCCCCCTGCAACCCTATAAACTGGTTCAGCAGGGCTTGGTTTGCTTCCTGTACACGATTTCGCTGTCCACGTAGCTCCCTCAGGAACATTAAGCTATTCCTTCAAGACCGAATTGCAGGGCACAATGATGGGTACTCCATTGGCTGGGACTGTACGGAAATGACATTAAAAGTTACCTATATTGCTGCATTTTGTGCTGCCGGATATTGTTTCTATCTGTAAACGCTGATAATGTTCATACAGCTCAAGCGCTTCGCTTTGAATGCTGCAACCATGTTATACAAATTGCTAGCTTTGCTTCCTTAGGGAGGCGTCTGGTTTACCAGACTCGATCCGAGGCCCCACCGTCGCCATCGACGGCTGGCGCCGTAGCTGTCGGGCATTACTTACGGTCGTAGAACACAGAGGCTGTTGCTAGCAATGTTTGGTGTATGCATCTCTGTTTTTCTGCACCCTTGATTATGGGGAGACCGTAAGTAACTTTGCCTCTGAGGTTTAATATGCCTTCTGATATCCCAATTAATAGAAGTAGTTCTGGCATTTCAACATTGAATGCACTTTCTAAGACTTTAGGTTTTTCACTTCCTGAGCTGGAAGAAATTAGAAATATACCATTAGATAAAAGATATTTTAAATTAGAAAAACCTAAAGCTGATGGAAGTTTGAGAGTTGTTTATCGGCCTCATCATAAATTGAAAAGATTACAGCGAAGAATCAACTCCAGAATATTTCGTGAGCTTGTTGTGTGGCCTGATTTTTTATTTGGGTCAGTACCAAATGACAATGATGAAGAGCAATCCTTAAAAAGGGATTATATTACTTGTGCTGAGCAACATTGTTCAGCGAAATCAATTCTTAAGATAGATATAAGAAACTTTTTTGATAATATACACCGCGATTTAGTTAGCGATATCTTCAATGATTTCTTTAGCATAAGGTCAGAGGCTAATGAGTATATTGTCGATATTTGTTGTGCTGGAGATTTTATTGTGCAAGGAGCCTTGACCTCTAGCTATATTGCTTCACTGTGCCTGCATGATATTGAAACTAAAGTATGTCGAAGAGCCAGAAGGAAGGGGTTAACATATACGAGGCTGGTTGATGATATAACTGTGTCGTCTAAAGTTTATGATTTTGATTTTTCTCAAATAAGAAAGCATATTGAAGATATGCTTGCTGAAAAAGATCTTCCTATTAATCCTGATAAGTCAGGTGTTCATCAAATTTCTACAAAGCCACTTTTAGTGCATGGTCTGAGAATCGATCACAGCAAACCAAGACTTCCTTCTGATGAGGTGAAGCGGATTCGTGCTTCTTTGCACAATCTAATAAATAATTCATCAAAAAATAATAATAAGACATCTCTGGCATACAGGGTTGAATATAATAGATGTATGGGAAGAATTAATAAATTAGGACGGCTTGGCCATGAAAAACATTCTGTATTTATGGGGAAAATCAGAAAGGTGCGACCAATGCCATCTTATAGGGATATCAAAGAGTGCAAGAAAAAACTAAAAAGGTTGGAGCATCTTTATTCGAAGGGGTTGAATAAAAGTGAAAAATATTTCAGGGATTTTCAATTGGTAGGGCACAATATATCTCTTATTAATAGAAGTAGCTCATTTTCCATTTTAGCAAAAGAATTTAGAATAAGATTAAATAAGGTTAAGCCTGATGTTGAAAAATAAAATATCCAGCACAGATAAGTTTATAATTGCTGTGGTTGTAATCTGTTTAATATTAGTGGGGATCTTGTGCTTTTCATTTTTCAGAACGATTTATGGACTAAATCTTAATAAATTAGATTTTTGTTTGCAAAGTAAATGTATTGACTTTTTTGCAACTAAAATTACCGGTGTTGTTGCGCTTGCTCAATTCTTTGGATGGCTTGTTACATTAATTGCGGCGCTTGGTGGAGCGATTATTGCGCTAAGAACATATGTTACTGGCATAGGAAATAGTAACATCACTAATCACATTGCGCATTTCTCTATGTTTAGAGATTTTGTAAATTCAGAAATTAATAAGAGGAAAAAAATATCCCCGGACACAATAGATATACATATGTGGTATAATGTTATTTTCCCAGAATCCAAGTCTGGAAATTTAATGTACAGTCAGATATATCTTGACCATTTAAATGAAATAAAGGGTGTTGTTGAAGATGCAAACTTTCACATTTCAACTTTAACAGGGAAGTATAAATATCAAACACATCAGCGTAAAATGATAGAATGTCTTTCTAATGTAGGTGTATCTATTAATAATGGACCAAAAAATGTATTTATTGATATGGAATATGAGGCATTTAGCCTTATGGATTCAGTTAATAACACATTTGTCAGTGGTCATTATTTGTTTTGTGCACTTGAAAGGAAATATAGTTAAAATTGGGTAGGCATCAATCCTTTATGGAGTGTGTTAATCTATTAAAAAAATAAATTAATATGATTATAATTTCACGGTGATGATTTTTATTGCTATGGAACATGCGTTGAGATATTTTTTTTGATTAATTTGCGATGTGAAATGATTTATATATTTGAAGATCTAAAATTAGGTTAATCATTATAGCCTAGCTTTTAATCCTGGTGGCTGTAGGCTTTTCTTTTAGAGGCTTTATATCGTTTCCATACTTCTTCCCCAGCCATACTCCTTTCCGTCCTACAATCAGCATAAACATAGGTTCAGTTGCAATCAAACCTGTTAGCCATGACTTTATATCAATATTAGATGGTTGAGGTAAATCCTCAGGATGGGTATGCCATTCACCTAAATAAACAAGAAAGCCATCAGAATTTTCAAATAATTCGTTAACTTTTTGTTGATGATGATTGCCTTTTCTCACCATTTGAGTACGACTCCTGATATCATCCTGACCAGGTTCTGAAATGTGAGTAATCACGATGTGCTTTCCTCTGCGTTCTCCTATTAGAACCCCTCCTGCCTCGGTACTGGCATAATGTATTTGTCGATATGAATTGAGTAGCTGCACGACGTCACTCATGATAACAACATGATTTTCAAAATTATCAACAAACACTAATTCATTTATGTTCATTACAAATAGGGCAATTAGATTGACGTGGCAAAAATTGAGGTTTGAGCGAACGCCCCCCTTCAAGTACATGTTCACTGTAAGTCCATTTTATCTTTGGTTCCAGAGTGCTTAGCACTGCCATTTGTGCCAAAGATGCAGTTATGCTACTTACCGCAGCATCGTATGGTGTGTAAGTGCTACCACAGCTTTTGCTTTTCTCACTTGATATATCGAGATGGTAAAATCGAGAATCAATCCCGTTGCGGTACTTTTCGGGATTAGAAATCATGCATCCATAACAACTACGCCCATCATCGATGAAAACTTTTGATGCCCGTCCGTTGCCATCATTGAATGCATGAATAATAATTGGTCTTTGGTCTGGTGAAATATTCCTTACTAAAGACGCCATGCGCTTAGATACTGGTGGGCGCCCTGTAGCGTCAATAATAATGTCGTATTTCTGCATTACATCCGTGCTGAGGCAAAACTGTTTTTCAAATCCGACAATCTTCGTCTTTAAATGCACAGAGTCTTGGAGTCTTCTCGCCAGTGAAATGGATTTAGACCATCCAAAATCATGCGATGATAAGGTATGGCGTCCAAAGTTACTGGGTTTGTATAAATCATCATCATAAAGGTGTAGGAAACCTTTACCAAATCCAGCCCCGTTCCGAAGTAATAACTCCGCAAGATACCCACCAATTGTTCCACATCCAACCAGAGCTATACACCTTTCCGACAGGTTTGCTGCTCCTTCCCGCTGGGAATTTCTACTTAGTAGTGTCTCAATGTCCGCACGAACAACCCCCAGTCTTTGATATGTTATACAAACGTTTTTTCCTCCCAATATTTTGGCTAGTTTGGCCGTTGAGTTTTTGGCTGATCTTTTATGTCTTCTAAAATCAATAGAGTTTGTGCAGAACTCAATGTAGATAGCGAAGATATCTTGGTTGAAAATATCAAAGAGAAAAATGTATCTTTTTTTTCCTTCCGCTTTGATGTGGTCGATGACCCTATTTCTGGCATTGTGATCCGCTTTTGCAAGCCAATCCAGTAAGTCTCGAAATGAGGTCGGGGGCCATTTCATACCAGCAAGGCGGCTGGGGTTTACAGAAATGTAATGTGTATTAATAAGGTATTCTTTTAACGAATTCCGGGGGAGATACCTTTGCTTAAGCCATTTTGAAATAACACTTTCCGTGTCCTCCGGTGACGACTCCTCGACCGTTATGTACTCCAGTCTGGTAGCACCATCAGGCATAAGTGATTGCGACAGATGGGTTTTAAGTCTGGCCCCCCTGTTTGCGTTTGATAATATAAACAGGCTATCGCTGGGTCGCCAATAGGCAGCAAATTCACCTTCCAATTCTCTCTTATCGTTCAGCCCTTCAACAGCTGCTGATACTGAGTTAACTAGTGTTCGGCGTATTTGTGCATCAACTTCTCTAAACGTTTCCTCTAAGTTATTGGAATCCCAGTCTGCCTCCATTTGTTCTACGTAACATAGAAACCCTTCAAGGCTTACATGGGGCATAAGACGGTCTCTGAACTGCTCGGGAAGTTCAAAAATGTAAGCTATTGGTAATTCAGTAAAAGGGTCTGAGTGGGGCACTAAAGCAACATTAAAGTTACCGGCTACAGTCTCGTATTCTTTCGTATAATAGCCCTTGCGGGGATTCTGACTATATAGAATTGCTTTATCAGGGAGATTGCGGGCTCGCGTATAGCGATACCCGCAGCCTATCATCACTTTATGGAGACGCCCTTCTTCCATCAGCCGCTTACCATCGTTTTGTTAATTTTTGTCGGTGCAGGCTCCTTAGATGGAGCATCGTGAAATGCAGGAGCCGCAGTTATTGATGTGATCAGCGAAGCATTTGTTACTCGCTCTCCAAAGGCTTCATTCATTTTTTGTAATGCATCATCTCTACTGCTTGCACATTCAGCATCAAGGAAAATACCATACAAGCTTCTCATAGTTTCAACGATGGTTCTTTGGTGAAGGTTATGATCGCACTCAGCAGGGAATAGTAACTTTTCATCAGTGTCGTCGGGGCTTTCTAAACCTTTAGAGAATTCTTCAGGCAGTAACTTTGCAACGAGTTTCATCGTCCCTGCGAGGTCAGAACCATTGTGATCCTCTTTGTCGAGGATGTTTACCACTGCAGTCATCAGACTGATTGATGATGGTCCCCCAACGTCCCATTGAGCATCTCTCCAGGCCTTCATAAAGCGACAAACTGAACGGAGGTGCCCCCCGATTCGCTTACAACTGTCGTTAAACCAGTCTTCAACGATTTTAGGGTCGCTGATCGACCACCTTCTTTCACCATCACGTAGTGCTAAATTGACTTTGTCAGACTCTACTAAGTATGCCTCGCGCATATCTATGTTCGCTGATAAAGACTCAAACATTGCATCAGCACTCTTTATGAGGTGTGCAGAATCGGCTGCTGTTTGTTTTTTCTGGAATTGTTCTTTCGGGATTGCATACATCGGCACATCGATGTGTGTTTTCTCTCGAGGAATTTTGATACGACCACAGGTGTTTTTTTCTTCAAACCACCATCCATCGTTTTCGGCTTCTAACGATTTCAGGGAAGTATCTACAAGAAGGAGTAGCAGGGTGTGACCAATGCGTGGTTCGGATTCGAAGACGGTCATGGGCATGTAAGTGCCATCATCAATATCCATTTCTTGACCTGGATGGAAAGGCCTGTTTAACGTATCATACTGAAAGCTTCCCTGAGTCCAGAATCGGGGCTGTAGTTTGATGAAGTCATCACGGGCTTCATCATCCATTTCAAAAATAAGTCGCGCGACTTCTGCTTGATCAGCACCAGAGAGGTAGCGAACATTAGTTTGCGCCAGTTCTAATCTCACGCCCTCGAGACTAAGTGCGTAAGTTCTGACATCGATAGCAACCGCTCTGGCTTCCTTAAACACATCTCTCGTTCTTTCACGGACTATTTGTCGTAGCTCTTTCAGTTTCGTTGATTCACTCTTGCTCAGTTTGAGCTTACTGATTAAGCCATCCACATTGTGACTGTAGTAATTGTTAAAATCCCAACGCATCACAGTTTCTCCGGCACGATTGTGCGCTTAAAGGGTTTTGCAGGTGTAGTGAAGAAGTTTTTTAGTTTCGGGTTCTGAGCGAACTGAACATTAGCGAGTTGCTTTCCCCTTGCACTTAAATTTTGCAGTGAACTCTCAATGGCATTATCCAGAGTGATATCACTGGCTGCTTCATTGGGAATAACTTCATCTAAGTAGGTGTAGTTATCGAGTGCGCCATTGAGCGTAAGCTCACGCAAAAGCATATTTTTATGAAGATGCTGGTTAGCCGTCATTGTTGTCAGTACAAGTCTTTTACCCATTCCCCACAGGCGGCAGTATCCGTTCCACCATTTTTTGCTCAGTAGCTTAGGACTAAGTGAATACTCTTCACCGACAGTACCAATATTGAGGATGTGAATGTCTTTGTGAGTAACATTAAAGTCAGATTTCATATCCCTGAATACTTCCAGCAGCCCGATATAACTT
>Ga0160444_100667_pt1 | contig 11292 bp, 11 predicted proteins | sample HID1972K_E1MG_FD_108232 | JGI IMG/M metagenome (GOLD analysis project Ga0160444, IMG submission 108232) | Enriched pill bug-associated microbial communities from UW Madison campus, WI, USA - HID1972K_E1 MG | ecosystem: Host-associated > Arthropoda: Insects > Digestive system > Unclassified ... | reverse complement strand
GTAGCTCGCGCCATCGGCGAATTCGTCACGCGCCATGAAGCGGCATTTGCCCAGCTGTGCCAGCTGCTGGCGCAGATTCAGTGTATTAAAGTAGTTAGCCATGGTGATACCTCGTGATGTTGTACTGTCTTATTGTTCGGTTCGCGTTTTGCGAGATTGAACCCACATTACAACAGGAAATTCATTGCGGAAATTGATATATTCACAACATCACGTTGCAATTTATGCAATATAAAATCGAGGGGTGTTTCTGTGGATTTACGCGATCTGAAAACTTTCCTGCATCTGGCGGAAAGTCGCCACTTTGGCCGCAGCGCGCGAGCGATGCACGTCAGTCCTTCCACGCTTTCGCGACAAATTCAGCGGCTGGAAGAAGATCTTGGGCAAGCGCTGTTTGTGCGCGATAACCGTACCGTGACCCTCACCGAAGCCGGTGAAGAACTGCGCACCTTCGCGCAACAAACGCTGTTACAGTATCAGCAGCTGCGTCACACCATCGACCAGAAAGGGCCGTCGCTCTCCGGCGAACTGCATCTGTTTTGTTCGGTGACCGCCGCCTACAGCCATTTACCACCAATTCTGGACCGCTTCCGCGCGGAGCATCCTTCCGTGGAAATCAAACTCACCACCGGCGATGCTGCCGATGCGATGGAAAAAGTGGTAACCGGCGAGGCGGATTTAGCCATTGCCGGGAAACCGGAAACGCTCCCCGGCGCCGTGTCGTTTTCGATGCTGGAGAATTTGGCGGTAGTGCTGATTGCCCCGGCGCTCGCCTGCCCGGTACGCACGCAGGTGGCGCAGGAGAAACCCGACTGGTCAACGGTGCCGTTTATCATGGCCGATCAAGGCCCGGTACGCCGCCGCATTGAGCTGTGGTTCCGTCGCCATAAAATCAGCAATCCGTCGATTTACGCCACCGTCGGCGGTCATGAAGCGATGGTGTCGATGGTGGCGCTCGGCTGCGGCGTGGCACTTATCCCTGAAATCGTGCTGGAAAACAGCCCTGAACCGGTGCGCAATCGCGTGATGATCCTCGAGCGCAGCGACGAAAAAACCCCGTTTGAGCTCGGCGTGTGCGTACAAAAAAAGCGGCTACATGAGCCGCTAGTGAATGCGTTCTGGAATATTGTTCTGAAGAGAAAAGTCGAAGAAGGTATGTAAGCCTTCTCAGCCAGCCGAATCGATCGACGTCATCATTTCAGTGGCCCCGTGACAGGCGACCTTAAATCATGCCCCTTTCCCTGGAGATTAATTGGTATCAAAGGCGCCAGGTCCGAAGGGGCGCTGCGGGTAAAATCATCGTTAAAGAAACAGTACCTTACAAAAGGAAGCGACGATGCATAAACCCAAAAAGATTTTCAATAGCACCGATAATATCCGCAGCGAAATCATCGAGGGGCTGGTGTATGCCGGGCAGGGTAAAATTAATGCCATAGCGGAATACTGCGCGGTCTACCGCACAATGGGATCCAGTGCGCAAACTGTTATTGTCAGCGGCGGTGGCAGCGGCCACGAACCAACCTTCGCCGGTTTTGTCGGTGAAGGCGGCATTGATGCCTGTGCGATAGGCGAAGTTTTCACCTCCCCTTCTCCCGATCAGATAATCGAAGTCAGCCGGGCGGTTCATCAGGGCAATGGCGTGCTGTTCCTCTATGGCAACTATTCAGGCGATGGCATGAATTTCGACATTGCCGCAGAAATCCTTGCCGAAGAAGGTATTGAGTGCCGAACCGTACGCGCCACCGACGATATCGCCTCTGCGCCCCCGGAAAGACTCTCTGACCGCCGCGGCGTCGGCGGCCTGGCGTTTTTGTATAAGCTGACTGGGGCTGCGGCTCAGTTTGAGCACTATACGCTGCCAGAACTTGAAACGCTGGCGCAAAAGGCGAATCACAATACCCGCACGATTGGCGTGGCGCTGAGTGGCTGTGCGTTGCCGCAGTCCGATGCCTTTAACTTCACGCTGGAGGATAACGAAATTGAACTGGGTATTGGTATTCACGGCGAACCGGGGCTGTGCCGCATCCCGTTGCCGCGTACCGCCGGGCTGGTTGAGATGATGGTAGAGCGTCTGTGTGCCGATCTGCCATTTGTCCAGGGCGACAGAGTCTGTGTCTGCGTTAACAACCTGGGCGCGCTGAGCAACACCGAGTTGATGGTGGTCACGCGTCAGGTCGGCCTCTCGCTGGAAGCTCGCGATATCGCCACCTGGGATGTGCAGGTTGGCCACTTCTGTACCTCACTGGAAATGTCCGGTTTTTCGCTGAGCCTGCTGCGCCTGGATGATGAAATGCAGCGTCTGTACGACTATCCCATCAACACCCTGGGCTGGAGAAAATAAGATGGATACCCGACAATTCACCGACTGCTTGCTGTACGTCTCTGAAGCGATGATCGCCAGTGAACCACGCCTGACCGCGCTCGATCAGGTGATCGGCGATGGCGATCACGGAATCGGCATTAAACGTGGCTTTACCGCGTTGAAAACCCTGTTGAGCACACCGGGGTTTGCTGCTGTTGATATTGGCGACTGCCTGTTGCAAAGCGGCACCCGCCTGATGACCAGTATGGGAGGCGCATCCGGCGCTATCTTTGGGACGCTATTCCGTGCGGGCGGCAAAGCGCTGGCCGGCCACACGGAATTTGACGCGGCAACGCTCGCCGATTGGCTGGCTGCAGGCATGCAGGCCATCCACCAGCGTGGCGGCGCATTGCCGGGAGATAAAACCATGGTCGATGCACTGGCCGCCGCCGCCGAACGCGCCAGAATAGAGAGTGAGCGACCTTTAGCAGAAGCACTCACACACTGCGCGCAGGCAGCAATGGCGGGCGCAGAGGGAACCAGCACGATGGTCGCCCGCTTTGGCCGCGCTAAAAACCTTGGCGAACGAGCGATTGGCCACTGCGATCCGGGGGCCATATCGATGGCGCTGATCCTGCAATTTATGGATGAGTTCGCTAACCGTCTGTAGCCCGAATGCCCATAAACCCGGCACGTTGCCGGGTTTATGGGTCTGAAAAACGAGTCCCCGGACTCAACGCTGACGCGACTCGTCCGGGGCTCCCCTGTCTAATCAAAACCAAAACCTTCCGCAAACAATACCTTCAGCCTCGCCATCGCTTCTTGCTCATCGCTGCCGTTACAGATGATCTCCAGCGATCCCTGACCTTTAATCCCCGCACCAAGGATGCTCATAATGCTTTTTCCTTTGATGGTTTTCCCGTTGTAGATCATCTCGATCCGCGATTGGTACTGCGCGCAGGCTTTGGCCAGTACGCCAGCCGGACGGGCATGAATACCGTATTGATTGCTGATCCTCACCCTTTCTTTCAACATAATCACCGTCCTTTCTTACTGCCCTTCCCGCGGGCAAATAACCTGAACAAAGTTAAAGTAGCCCTGTATGAGCAGTTGAGCGACCATCGCGCCGGGATCGACAAAACTCCGTGAGCGCTCGCCATGAATGGCCGCACGACCATGTTTCGCCACCATGGTTGTCGTCTGGAGTACGCCCTGTTGTGCTTGTCGTAAAGCCTCCCGCGCCTGCGTCAGTGGATCTGCAGGGCTGTTCAGCGCCGCCAGGGCCGGTACCATGCCATCAAGAAACGTTTTTTCGCCAGGCTGCGCTTTGCCGCGCTGCTGTACGCCGTCATACCAGGCCTGGAAAAATGTGCCCGCCTCTTCCGGGGCCATCGTTTCCCGCGCTTTAAATACCCTGCCGGCCTGCATCAGTCCTGAAGCCATGAGCGTGCCCATGGTAGAGGGTACCGCCGCAGCCATCGCCTTGCCCGTCAGATAGAAAAAACGTCCCAGATCGCGTTCGTTACTATGCTGAGCGCAGGCATATGCTGCGGCAAAACCATCGCTCATGGTCAGCCCCAGGTCGCCATCGCCCACAACACTGTCCAGTTCGGTCAGCATCGGTTTATTACTCATCATCACCTGTGCCCACTGTGCAAAAAGCTGCCGCAACGCTTGTGTATCCCACGTCATAACACCTCCTTAAGCGGGAAATTGTCGGAACATTGGCGTATCGACGCCAGCATTAAGCAGCACTTTGAGTTCCTCATCCACTGGCATCAGGCTGATGGACATCCCCGTCATCTCCATTGCGGTGGCGAATTCACCCACCCACACCCGGAACACACGGAAGTTGCTGTCAGCCAGAATCTGATTCACATGGCGATACATCAGATACAGTTCTTCCAGCGGCGTCGCCCCGAGACCGTTAATCAGCACCGCCACTTCATCACCCTGCTGACAAGGAGAATCTGCCAGTAGCCAGGACATCAACTCTTCGGCAATCTGTTCTGCATTCAGCTGCGGGCCACGACGGATCCCACTCTCACCGTGGATACCCATGCCAATTTCCATCTCATTGTCGCCAAGATGAAAACCCGGCTTGCCGATGCGCGGTACGATGCATGGAGACAGCGCCACGCCCAGCGTGCGCACACTATCAGCGGCTTTTTGCGCAATGCGCCGCACAGCGGCCAGGTCATCCATTCTCGCCGCCGCCGCACCGGCGCATTTGTAGACGAAAAAGATGCCCGCAACACCCCGCCGCGTAGTGACCCCCTCGCCAGCGACAGCGCCCGCCGAGTCGTCAGCCACGACCACGGTAGCGGTGCGAACATCACTCTCCATCGCAGCCATTTCCGCTGCCATATCAAAATTAAAAATATCACCGTTGTAGTTGCCGTACAGGTACAGTACGCCCGCCCCGCCATCCACCGCCTGTGTGACGGCCAGGATTTGCTCAGGCGATGGCGACTGAAAGACATCGCCGATCGCACAACCATCCAGCATCCCCTCACCGACATAACCGAGAAACAAGGGCAGATGTCCGGAACCTCCGCCAGTCACAATGCCAACCTTCCCCGACACCGGGTGCGCGGAGGCTAAACAGTGCGGGTCATCATTGACGCAGCGGAAGCGATCGGGGTGGGCCAGGTAGATCCCTTCCAGCATCTGCGGGATAAAATCCTCTGCCTGATTAATAAACTTCTTCATGCCTTCTCTCCATGATGACTCGCCCGGCCGGGCGAGAGACGAAAAGTTGTCTAGCGGGCAAACTTAATCTGGGACGGATACTCCCAGCGCTGCAGCTCTTCCGGTGCGAAAGACTCTGGCTCTTTGCCGCCGTTGATCATCAGCGCGTGGTAGTAAATCTGTGCCATCTCTTCGAGATAGGCGGATTTCAACACCGCTTCGTACGGATCGTTATCCACCCCAATCGCGCCATGTTTTTCCATCAGGATGGCATCCGCACGTTTAATAGGCTCGATGACGCTATTCGACAGCGCCGTCGTTCCCGGGCGGCCATATGGCGCGACCGGGATCACCCCATCTTTCAGATTGAGAATGGCGCATTCGTATACCACTGCAGGAATCGATTTGTTCAACACGGCAAATGACGTGGCGTAAAGAGAGTGAGTATGGGAGATGGCAAAAACGTCCGGACGCGTTTTATAAATCTCAATATGCATCAGGCATTCACTGGTGGGGCGTAAACCGGCTTCGCTTTCAATGACATTAGCCTCAACATCCATAACCACAATATCCCTTGGCGTTAAATGCATTTTATCAATGGTGGTTGGGGTCACCAGAATAAGCCCAGTGTCTTTATCCCGCACGCTGGAATTACCGGCTTTGTGTTTACACAGCCCCCATTGTTGCGCGGTTCTGGCCATTTCAACGACATTTTTCTTTTGAATTTCCAACATAATGTTTATCCTATTTACAGTGTTAAGGGTGAGTGTTATCCCGGCAGTCATCGCCGTGAAATAGCGTTGCAATATATGAGCTACAACGGAGTTCAATAATTAATTAATGTTGGCGTGCAATTTCCATTATCAGGGCATGCTCATCTCGCGCCTGACGAATAACATTCACGCCATCATAAAATTCGAGAAATTCATTTAATTGAGCTAAAGCCTTTACGTGTTTTTGCGGATTATGGGTGGCCAGAACAATAATAATATCGGCATGCATATAATCGGCGAAGGCGATTTTACGCGGTAAGCGTAGCAGCGCCATACCGGTTTCCAGGGCACCGTCATCAATGCCAGCATGCGCAATAATGACGCCGTCAGCCAGCATAATATAGGGCTGCTCTTCAGCAATTTTATTGAGCATAATTTGCACGTAGCGCGGCTCAATGACGCCCGTTCGCAGCAACGACGCTGACGCCTGGGTAATCGCCTGCTGCCAGCTATCAGGCAGTTCGGCGGCAAAATGGACGTGCGCCCGGCTGAGCAGATCGGTTAAGGATGGCGTCGGCGGCTCAAAACTGCCCACGGCACTGATGGCGTTGTTTTCCGCGTAAATATAGCTGGCAAGCGCCCTCTGTAGCCCCTGGTGATCGATGATGTTGCCAAAACGCTCGAAAATCAGCAGCAACTGCTCAATCTGAATAATATTCGGATCCACGCCCTGCAAGGCGCTGAGTACATGATTGCGGAAAGCGCTTTTGTGGATACTGCTGATCGAGGAATTCACCACAAACACCATCTTGTTGGTATTCAGGTGGGTGGTGGAGAATACGACATCGTAATGACCGGTGTAACGCTCAAACTCTCGACGGGACAGCATCTGGGTGAAATGCAGCTCGGGAAACAACACTTGCAGGGTCAGGAACAGGTAGGTCGAAATCGTGGCGCTGTTCTCGCAGACCACCACTGCCGTTTTCTGCAGATTAATTTGGTGAATAACGCCCTCTCGCGTCAACCAGCCACCAAATAATACAGTCAGAAACGCCATCTCTTCGTCCGGAATTTCACAATGCAAAAGTTTCTCAAACGGCACTGACGCCCGGCGCACCATTTCATGCAGGTGACTAAACTCTTTCACCACCAAATCGTGAACACTACTGGTGTTAAGCAGATGATAACGAATACGATAATACGCAGGCTTCCAGTGCTGATAGATTTTTTCAATCAGCTCATTTTTCTCTTTAATCGTGACACAACTTATTTTCTCAAAATTATCGACTACCGCCACGACGCTATCAAGTAACAGGGTGTCCAGATGAAAATATTTGTCCGCAACACTCTGAACATTCGAACTCTGGATCAGTGCCGTCAGGAAAATCAGTTCATTTTCGCTATTAATATTGATTTTACTGATAACGCTTTGCATCAGAGTAAATGCTCTGCTTCGACTAATATCAGCATAACTACCCGGAATATGAACCAGATCTTTACCCGATTTAATACGGTGGAGGACAAAGCAGATAAAATAAATAAGTTCCTGAAGTTGACGATCGGTAAATTGAATTTTAAAGCGTTTTTCTATTTCACTAAAAACGTTACCGACCTTCTCCAGGTGCTCGCTCATCACGTTGTGATATTGGGCGATGATATTTTTCGCCACCGGAATTTCCAACACACGGCGTAAACAGTTCAACAGCAGATAGCGCTTTTCCAGTTCCTCACCGAGAACATGATAACCATTTCCCCGATTGTAACTGACCTCCAGTCCGTGTTCGATAACCTCGATACGCACTTTTTTCAGGTCATTGATGATCGTGTTCTGGCTCACTCCCAGCGATGAGGAGAGGTGCAGCAGCGATAACCTTTCACTGCGTGTCAGCAGCATGAAAATGATCATCTGCCCCCGCTCTTCTTCCGAAAACAGATAGCGGTGTTCAATCACTGAGGTCTGATTCTGACGAAAGTACTCAATCACATGACGCGGGATGTGTAATTTCCCTGTCTTCAGCCGATTAATGCGATCAAAGTGATTCGATTCCAGATAGTCATTCACTTTTTTCAACGTATAGCTCAGTTGCTTACGCGTCAGGCAAAACTGTTCTTCAAGTTTCGTCCCCGTAATGCTGGGGTCGTTCACAATGGCATCCAGAACTTCGACAACGCGTTTATCCATAGCCATGCCCATTCTCCTGCAAAGAAAAAATCTGGCGACGGAGCCTGCCGCCAGAGATCCACGTGAATTCCAGTGTTACACCTGTACCTTCTCCTGTTGTTGCGCTTCCCGCTGAGCCAGAGCACTTTCACGGCGCAATTCACGGGAGTAGAAGAAGTAGCCACAGGCCCACCAGGCAGCAAACAGCAGCGGGAGAAAATGACCTTCCAGGAATTTAAACAGGAAGGAGAACGCCCAGGTAAAGACCGGCGCATCAATCGAGCTGTTTGAAATCAACTGGCCCTCAGGAATGGTTATCGCTTTAGTCGCCAGCCCCAGATCGGTAATCATCGGTGCAAACTGTGTCCCCACGAACAGGAAAAACGGCACACCGATGATGCTCAGGATCACCATGCGCAGCGTGTTACCACGAGTGACCAGGTATGCCGGGACGATCAGCGCAATATTGATGATGCCCGCGAAGGGCAGAATCTTGTTACCTGGCAGGATCAACGCCCACAGCAGCGTAAACGGAATGGCCACGATGATGGCAAACCAGATTTCACTCGCCCCTCCCATAAACGGCCAGTCGATACCGACAAACAGCTTACGTCCGGAGAATTTCTTGTTCATGTAATCGCTTATCGCCTCTGAGATAGGCGACAGCGCCTGCATAAAGAGCTTGGAAATCATCGGGAACAGAACCAGGGCCGTCGACGCCTGTACACCCAGCATTAACGTTTTAGCCACGCTATAGCCTGCGATGGCCCCGAACAGGATCCCCAGAATAAAGCCGATGATGTGATTTTCAGCAAATACGCCGACCCTGGCGCGTAGTGCTGTAGCATCCATCGGTTTATTGCAGACCGGGATTTTGCGCAGCAGCAGATCGAAGGGGTAATAGATTGCGCCAAAGAACACCATCCGGTGGGTACAGGTGACGCCGGGGATCCCCGTCAGCTCCTCGATACGGTGCTGGTGAATATCGCCGGCATTCAGCTCCATAATGATCTGGAAGGCAGCGATCAGGAACGCCAGTACCAGGCTCCAGGCGGGACCGAACAATGGGGTGGTGACACTCACCACAATAAATGCAGTAAAGATCTTACCCCACACGTTCCAGAGGTCTGCATTAAAGGTATTGGTTTTATTCAGCATCAACATCACAATATTTACGCCAACCTGAAGCGGAAACATGGCGAACGCATAGGGCCACGCCCATGAGATATTCGCCATCGTCGTCCAGCCGCCGTCGACAATGCTGAGTTCAAGGCCGGTGCGTTTCATCATGGTCTGAGCAGCGATACCGATAGCATCAACCATAAAACCGATCAGCATACTCATACCAACAAATGCGACACCCAGCGTGATGGCTGCCGATGCCGCATCACGAAATTTCATTCGCACTGCCAGCCCGGCAAGTAGCATAATAAAGGGCACAAAAACCGGCGCGCCTAAATTCAAAATGTAATTTATGACTACACCCAGAAAGTCCATAGCACTTCTCCACTAAAATAATTATACGGATTAAAGAGCTACGCCTTATTACAGGCATCGATGACTTTTTGTAATTCCTGTTCCATCCCCATGCCAGTTAAGAATGCAATCCCGTTAATTACCGGGATAGGATATTGCTTATCAACTTTAGTAATGGCGATATAAGCAGCACTGTCTTTAATATGACTATCGAGGGATTTCAGGTCGATAACTTCAACTTTTATGTGTGTCTGATTTCGTTCATTTAATAAACGTGTGACTTTACTGGCAACCGTTTGTGAGGTAGCAACACCGCTTCCACAAGCAACAATGACTTTTTTCATTTTATCAATCCTTATCCAATTGCAGTCTTGATGTGAGGGTACTCAAAAAGGTATCTACATCTTCTATTTCACGTAGTGCCTGGATAACCTCTTCATCCGCAAGGCAATCCATCAGCTTTTGCAGCGCAGCCAGGTGGCTGCTATGGTCAATAAAACCCAGCAAAACAATAAAATGAACGTGCAATATGTTGTCATCATTGCCCATCTCATGCCAGGCAATAGGTTGTGACAACCGTGTCACGGAGATAAAGGGGCGGATTACGTGCTGAGGGTCAGTATGAGGGAGTGCTATCGCCACCGGTAATGTGGGTAAACCCGTTGGATAAACTTTTTCACGGGCGATTATCGCTTCAAGAAAAGAGTCCCGAACGTAGCCTTTCTCTTTAAGCAGTAAATATAATGAAGTAAAAAACACCGTGGAATTATTATAGTACTTATCCAGAAAGGTGAATTGAGGTAGAAAATATTCACACTCCTGGACATTTTCATTCGGGGCATCACTTATATCCGTTCTCACCTGAATATCCTCTGCAGCCGTTATAAATTAACTACAGACAATACTAATGCAGGAAAAGTGGTCGGGCGACAAGTATTGCCCCCAAAAAATGAGCTAAGGCTGGCGCAACGTGGTGAGCGGTTTATTATGAATGGCATCACACTTTTGTCCCTGAAGGACGAATAATATCACGTGCTTTGTCATAAAAGAGAAAAGATATATGGCAGGGGATAACCTAAGCCAGGTATCCCCTTTTTATTATGGTTAACCCGCAAGGAAGAACCTGAACGCCGGGTTATTGGTTTCATCGTGACATTCGTAGCCCAACTCGCTGAGTCGGGTTTCGAAATCCGGCTCGTGCTCGCCCAGCTCAAAACCGGCTAATACGCGGCCATAGTCAGTACCGTGGCTGCGATAATGGAACAATGAAATATTCCAGTGGGTGCCGAGAGTGTAGAGAAATTTCAGCAACGCGCCGGGCGATTCCGGGAATTCGAAGCTGTACAGACGTTCCTGCAACGGTTTTGAAGGACGCCCGCCGACCATATAGCGAACGTGCAGCTTCGCCATTTCATCGTCAGACAAATCCACCACACTGTAACCCCCGTCATTCAACAGGCCGAGGATCTCTTTGCGCTCTTCCAGGCCACGGCTGAGACGCACACCGACGAAAATACAGGCGTCTTTGGCATCGGCAAAACGGTAGTTAAATTCCGTTACCGAACGCCCGCCGAGCAGCTGGCAAAACTTGAGGAAGCTGCCTTTCTCTTCCGGGATAGTCACCGCCAGCAGCGCTTCACGCTGTTCGCCCAATTCGCAGCGTTCAGACACATAGCGCAATCCGTGGAAATTAACGTTCGCCCCGGACAGCACGTGCGCCAGGCGTTCACCGCGAATGTTGTGCTGCGCGATATACTTTTTCATCCCCGCCAGTGCCAGCGCACCAGACGGTTCCGCCACCGCACGCACATCTTCGAACAGGTCTTTCATTGCCGCACAGATAGCGTCGCTGTCGACGGTGACGATATCGTCGAGATACTCCTGGCACAGCCGGAAGGTTTCATCGCCAATACGCTTCACTGCGACGCCTTCGGCAAACAGCCCGACGC